>Ga0123336_10000477_pt1 | contig 40259 bp, 40 predicted proteins | sample SSSSmetaG_FD_96466 | JGI IMG/M metagenome (GOLD analysis project Ga0123336, IMG submission 96466) | Glacier valley bacterial and archeal communities from Borup Fiord, Nunavut, Canada, to study Microbial Dark Matter (Phase II) - ​SSSS metaG | ecosystem: Environmental > Aquatic > Freshwater > Ice...
CGACCTGCAGGCCGGGCTTGATCATGTCGGCGGTGAAGGCGGTGTACCAGAAGATCTGCTGCGCGATCTGGCCTTGCGCGGGCACCGGGCCGGATTCGCCGAAGGTCATGCCGGTGGCTTCCTTCGGTGCGTACTTCTTCATCCAGTCGATGTACTTCGTCAGCGCGTACACGGCCGCCGGCGAGTTGGTAGCGCCACCGCGCGAGACCGAGGCACCCACCGGTGTGCACTTGTCGGCCGCAACGCGAATGCCCCATTCATCGACCGGCAAGCCGTTCGGGATGCCGATGTCGGCGGCGCCGGCCATCGACAGCCACGCATCGGTGAAGCGCCAGCCCAGCGACGGATCCTTCTTGCCGTAGTCCATGTGGCCGTAGATCGGCTTGCCGTCGATCGTCTTCACGTCTTCGCTGAAGAACGCGGCGATGTCCTCGTAGGCGCTCCAGTTCAGCGGCACGCCCAGTTCATAGCCGTACTTGGCCTTGAACTTGTCCTTCAGATCCTTGCGCGCAAACAGGTCGGCGCGGAACCAGTACAGATTGGCGAACTGCTGGTCCGGCAACTGGTAGAGCTTGCCGTCCGGTGCGGTCGTGAAGCTGGTGCCGATGAAGTCCTTCAAATCCAGGCCCGGATTGGTGAACTCTTTCCAGGGGCCAGCCATCTGGCTCGTCAGCTCGATCGCGGTGCCGTATCGGTAGTGCGTGCCGATGTGGTCGGAGTCGTTGATCCAGCCGTCGTAGATCGACTTGCCAGACTGCATCGAGGTCTGCAGCTTCTCGACCACGTCACCTTCCTGGATGATGTCGTGCTTGACCTTGATGCCCGTGATCTCCTCGAAGGCCTTGGCCAGCGTCTTCGATTCGTACTCGTGCGTGGTCAGCGTCTCGGAGACGACCGAGATCTCCTTCACGCCTTTGGCCTGCAATTTCTTCGCGGCGTCGATGAACCACTTCATCTCGGCCATCTGCTGATCCTTGTTCAGCGTGGACGGCTGGAACTCGGCATCGATCCATTTCTTCGCAGCGGCTTCGTCAGCCCATGCGCTCTGGCCGAGGGCCAGAGCGGCAGCGGCCAGGGCCACAGCATTCAAGCGCAATTTCATTGATGTCTCCTGAAGTTCTTCCCGTTGACGACATTGCGTGCGGCTGGGAAGGAATGGCCGCGCGCCTTCTTCGAAAACTATCCTTTGCGCATCACCAGCGCGAGCACCAGCATCGATGCTACGAAGCTGATCCAGATCGACGGTTCGCTCTCAAGGCCGAACCACGCGATCATCTTTTCGCTGACCGCGACAAACGCGAGATTCACATAAGCCGCGCTGAGCAGCCCGATGAACAGGCGGTCGCCGCGCGTCGTCGCGATCGGCAGCCAGCCCTTGCGCTCCACGGTGGGCGACTTCAACTCCCACACGGTCATGCCCGCAAGCATCAGCACGATGCTGCAGAAGAACACCGCGACGGGTGTGGTCCAGGCCATCCACTCGAACATTTCAGACCCTCCCCATGGCAAAGCCTTTGGCGATGTAGTGCCGCACGAACCAGATCACGATAGCTCCCGGCACGATGGTCAGCACGCCAGCTGCTGCGAGCACGCCCCAGTCCATGCCCGAGGCGCTGACGGTGCGCGTCATCACCGCAACGATGGGCTTGGCGTTCACGCTCGTCAGCGTGCGCGCCATCAGCAACTCGACCCAGCTGAACATGAAACAGAAGAACGCCGCCACGCCCACGCCGGCCTTGATGAGCGGGATGAAGATGGTGAGGAAGAAGCGCGGGAACGAGTAGCCATCGATGTAGGCCGTCTCGTCGATCTCGCGCGGAATGCCGCTCATGAACCCTTCCAGAATCCACACCGCCAACGGCACGTTGAACAGCAGGTGTGCCAGCGCCACCGCAATGTGCGTGTCCATCAGGTCGAGCGTGGTGTAGAGCTGGAAGAACGGCAACAAGAACACCGCCGGCGGCGTCATGCGGTTCGTTAGCAACCAGAAGAACACGTGCTTGTCGCCGAGGAAGCTGTAGCGCGAGAACGCATAAGCGGCCGGCAACGCCACCAGCAGCGAGATCACCGTGTTGATGGCGACATAGATGATCGAGTTGATGTAGCCCGAGTACCACGACACGTCGGTGAAGATGGTGCGGTAGTGGTCGGTCGTGAAGTGCTGCGGCCACAGGCTGAAGGTCGACAGGATCTCTTCGTTCGTCTTGAACGACATGTTGATCATCCAGTACACCGGCAGGATCGCGAACACGAGGTACAGGATCAGAAAGACGATCCGCTTCTTGAACCGGCGCTCATCCATGCGCTGCTCCCGACTCGTCGGTGGTGCCCACGCGCTGCATCCAGTTGTAGAGAATGAAGCACAGCAGCAGGATGATCAGGAAGTAGATCAGCGAGAACGCCGCTGCGGGGCCGAGGTCGAACTGGCCCACGGCCTTCTGCGTGAGGTACTGGCTCAGGAACGTCGTGGCATTGCCCGGCCCGCCGCCCGTCAGCACGAAGGGCTCCGTATAGATCATGAAGCTGTCCATGAAGCGCAGCAGCACCGCGATCATCAGTACGCCGCGCAGCTTCGGCAACTGGATGAAGCGGAACACCGCGAACTTGCTGGCACCGTCGATGCTGGCCGCCTGGTAATACGCGTCGGGAATGGCGCGCAGGCCGGCGAAGCACAGCAGCGCGACCAGCGGCGTCCAGTGCCACACGTCCATCAGCAGCACCGTGAGCCATGCATGTGTGGCGTTGCCGGTGTAGCTGTAGTCGAAGCCGAGTTTGGCGAAAGCGGCGCCCATCAGGCCGATGTCGGTGCGGCCGTAGATCTGCCAGATCGTGCCCACCACGTTCCACGGGATCAGCAGCGAGATCGCCACCAGCACGAGCACGGCCGACGACTTCCAGCCCTTCGCGGGCATCGACAGCGCGAGCGCGATGCCCAGCGGGATCTCGACCGCCAGCACCGACAGCGAGAACACGATCTGCCGAATCAGCGCGCCCTGCAGGTCTTCATCGCGCATCACCGACTTGAACCACTCGGTGCCGACGAACACGCGCCGCTCGGGCGAAATGATGTCTTGTACCGAGTAGTTCACGACCGTCATCAACGGCAGGATCGCGCTGAACGCGACGCACAGGATCACCGGCAGGATCAGGAACCAGGCCTTCTGATTGACGGGCTTCATGCGACCAGCTCCTCGCCCTTGTAGTAGCAGGTGTGCACGCCGACGACCGCGAGCCACACGGCATCGCCGGCCTTCGGGATGGCTTGCTCCGGGCTCAGCCGCGCGCGCACCAGCGTGCCGTCGGCCACTTTGGCAGTCAGCAACCAGTAGGTGCCGATGTCCTGCGCCTGCGTCACCGTCGCCGGCAACGCGCCATCGGCATTCGCTTCGGCAAGCGTCACGTACTCGGGGCGAACGCCGAGCGTGGTGGCGCCGGGCGGCGCCGTTTGCGCCAGCGCGGCAGGCAGGAAGTTCATGCCCGGCGAGCCGATGAAGTGGCCGACGAAGGTGTGGCGCGGCCGCTCGAACAGGTCCGACGCGCTGCCGATCTGCACCGCCCGGCCGCGTGTCATCACCACCACCTGGTCGGCGAAGGTGAGTGCTTCGACCTGGTCGTGCGTGACGTAAACGAGCGTCAGCTTCAGCTCGTTGTGGATCTGCTTGAGCTTTTGGCGCAGCTGCCACTTGAGGTGCGGGTCGATCACGGTGAGCGGCTCGTCGAACAGCACCGCGCTCACGTCTTCGCGCACCAGGCCACGGCCCAGCGATATCTTTTGTTTGGCATCGGCCGCAAGGCCTGCGGCGCGCATGTCGAGCTGCGCGCTCATCTCCAGCATCTCGGCGATCTTGCCGACGCGGGCCTTGATGCGGTCGGCCGGCACGCCGCGGTTCTTCAGCGGGAAGGCCAGGTTCTCGGCCACGGTCATGGTGTCGTAGATGACCGGGAACTGGAACACCTGCGCGATGTTGCGTTGCTGAGGGGTGCGCGCGGTCACGTCGACGCCGTCAAACTTGACGCTGCCTTGCGAGGGTTTCACGAGGCCCGAGATGATGTTGAGCAGCGTCGTCTTGCCGCAGCCCGAGGGGCCGAGCAGCGCGTACGCGCCGCCATCGTCGAAGACCATGTTGAGTGGCAGCAGCGCATAGTCTTCGTCGCGCTGCGGGTTGGCCTTGTAGGCGTGGGCCAGATCGAGCGTGATCTGGGCCATGTCAGTGCGCTCCCAAGGTGGGAGCAGCCAGCAGATCGCCCGCTGCGTCGAACACGTGCACGCGTGCCGGGTCGAGGTACAGCGTGATCGCAGCACCCAGCGTGAACACATGCACGCCGGTGAGTTGCGCGACCAACTCACCAATGGGCGTGGCCACGTGCACGAAAGTATCGGAGCCGGCGATCTCGGCCAGCTCCACCGTGCCCGGCAGCGCCATGTCGGCGCTGCCACCGTGCACGCGCAGCGCGCTGGCGCGAATGCCCAGCGTGAGGGCCGAACTGCCGACGGGCATGGCCATCGGCAAGGCCATCGGCAATACGCCGCCGCCCGGTAACGCGATGCCGCCGGCTGCGGCCGTGCCCTGCACCAGGTTCATCGGCGGGTCGCTGAAAGCGCGCGCCACGCGGATCGACTTCGGCCGGTGGAACACCTCGGCCGTCGGCCCGTACTGAAGCAGTTCGCCCCGGTCCATCACGGCCGTGTAGCCGCCGAGCAGCAGCGCCTCGGTCGGCTCGGTGGTGGCGTAGACGACGGTGGACTCACCGGCCGCGAACAGCTGCGAGAGCTCGTCGCGCAACTCTTCGCGCAGCTTGTAATCGAGGTTCACCAGCGGCTCGTCGAGCAGCATCAGCGGCGCATTCTTCGCGAGTGCACGGGCCAGCGCCACACGTTGCTGCTGCCCACCCGACAACTCGGCCGGCAGGCGCTTCAGGAAGGGGTCGATGTGCAGCTTGGCGGCCAACTCGTTCACGCGCGAGTCGATGCTGGTGCGGCTCGTCTTGCCGGCGCGCAGCTTCAGCGGCGAGGCAATGTTGTCGGCGACCGTCATCGACGGGTAGTTGATGAACTGCTGGTAGACCATGGCCACGTTGCGTTCGCGCACCGGCAGTCCCGTCACGTCTTTGCCGTCGGCCGTGACCCGGCCTTTGCTCGGCACATCAAGCCCAGCCATCAGGCGCATCAGCGTGGTCTTGCCAGCCTGCGTGGCGCCCAGCAGCACCGTCACGGCGCGCGGCACCAACGTCAGGTCGAGCGGGTACAGGTGGGTCGATGGCCCCACCTGCTTCTCGATGCGGTCGAGCCTCAGTTCCATGCGGTCTCTTGGGTGGTGTTGGGTTTGGCGTTGCTTTCGGCCGCGTGGACCGGCTCACTGTCGGCCGCAACAGCGCACTCGCCCCAGTGTGCGGTGCACCAGCCGGCCACCGCTGCGCGCTCGGCGGCGGTGTAGTGCAGGCCGAGCTTGGTGCGGCGCCACAGCACGTCGTCGGCATTGCGCGCCCACTCGGTACCGTGCAGGTAGAACAGTTCGCACTCGAAGAGGCCGGGCGCCACCTCGGCACCGAGCCCGCCCTTGAGCAGCGTGTCCACGCGCGAGCCGTAGCCACGCGCCAGGCGCCGGCGCGTGGCGCTCGGGATCTCGGGGTGGCGCACTGCGAGCGCGCGCACGAAGGCTTCGAACTGCGCCACGATGTCGGCGCTGGCGCCTGCGACCTTCGGCAGGTCGCCGCCGGGCAGGTGGGCATCGGCCGTCCAGGCGCCGTACGCGGCGCCGAGCGGGTCGGCCAGCAGGTCGGCGGCTTCTTCGGCGAGCTTGCGGAAGGTCGTGATCTTGCCGCCCCAGACCGACAGCAACGGCGCCGCAGCGGTGTCGAGCTCGAGCGAGTAGTCCCGCGTCACGGCCGAGGGGTCGCCCGACTCGTCGTCGAGCAGCGGCCGCACGCCGGCGTACGACCACACCACGTCGGCCGGCACCACGGGCTTCGCGAAGTAACGGCTCGCCTGCTCGCACAGGTAGCTCGTCTCGGCGGCAGCCACGTGCACCGCACCGATGGCGCCGGTGTGCTCGACATCGGTGGTGCCGATCAGCGTGAAGTCGCCCTCGTACGGAATCGCGAAGATGATGCGCTTGTCGGGGTTCTGGAAGATGTACGCGTGGTCGTGGTCGAACAGCTTCTTCACCACGATGTGGCTGCCCTTGACGAGCCGCAGCGATTTGCGCTCCGGCGCGTGCGCATGGTCAGTCAGGAACTGCGCCGCCCACGGGCCTGCCGCGTTGACGAGGGCGCGGGCCGTCACCTCGCGCACCTCGCCCGCCGCGCTTTGCAGACGCACCTGCCAGTGCGTGGCGCCGCGCTGCGCATCGACGCAGCGCCAGCGCGTGAGCACGGTCGCACCGCGCTCGGCGGCGTCCATCGCGTTCAACACCACGAGGCGCGCGTCGTCCACCCAGCCGTCGGAATACACGAAGCCCTTGCGGTAGCCGGCCTTGAGCGGCGCACCGGCCGCATGCGTGCGCAGGTCGATCGCGCGCGAACCGGCCAGCACCTCGCGGCGCGCCAGATGGTCGTACAGGAACAGGCCGGCGCGGATCATCCAGCTCGGCCGCATGCCGGGGTCGTGCGGCATCACGAAGCGCAGCGGCCACATGATGTGCGGGGCGCTCTTGAGCAGCACCTCGCGTTCGGCCAGCGCCTTGCGCACGAGCGAGAACTCGTAGTACTCGAGGTAGCGCAGACCGCCGTGAATGAGCTTGGTCGACGACGACGAGGTGTGCGCGGCCAGGTCGTCCTTCTCGCACAGCAGCACTTTCAGGCCACGGCCCGCAAGGTCGCGCGCGATGCCGGCCCCGTTGATGCCGCCGCCCACCACGAGCACGTCGCACACCGGCGCAGCGGCGCTCGAAGCGGCGTCCGTCGGGTTGGCGAAAAAGGGCTGTGCGGTATTCACGGTGGCGGATTCTAGATTCGTCCTTGTTCGTTTGTGTGCCGTTTATGTTCGTTTTAGGCATGGAAATCCCGTAGCTGGATTCGATTCGATTCGTTTACCCTCGCGCCCCATGACTCCGAACCCCCGTCAAGCCCAGCTCGTCGAGGAAACCCAGCGCCGCGGCACCGTTTCGGTCGAAGCCCTGGCCGAGCAGTTCGGCGTGACGCTGCAAACCGTCCGGCGCGACGTGAAGCTGCTGGCCGCTGCGGGCCTGCTGGCACGCTTTCACGGCGGTGTGCGCGTGCCCGGCTCGACCACCGAGAACCTGGCCTACCGGCAGCGGCAATTGCTCAACGAGCAGGCCAAACAACGCATCGCACGGGTGGTGGCCAAGGCCGTGCCGAACGACTGCTCGCTCATCATCAACATCGGCACCACCGCCGAGGCGATTGCGCGCGAGTTGCTGTACCACAAGGGCCTGCGCGTGATCACCAACAACCTGAACGTGGCTGCCGTGCTGTCGGGTAACCGCGACTGCGAAGTCATCGTGGCCGGCGGCGTGGTGCGGGCGCGCGACCGCGGCATCATCGGCGAGGTGACGATCGACTTCATCCAGCAGTTCAAGGTCGACATCGGCCTGATCGGCATCTCGGCCATCGAAGCCGACGGCACGCTGCGCGACTTCGATTACCGCGAAGTGAAGGTGGCTCGCGCGATCATCGGCCAGTCGCGCGAGGTGTGGCTGGCCGCCGACCACAGCAAGTTCAACCGGCCGGCGATGGTCGAAGTCGGCCGGCTCGAACAGGTCGACATGCTGTTCACCGACGCCGAGCCGCCCGCGCCCTTCCCGTCCCTGCTGGCCGAGGCGGGCGTGACCTGCGTGACCTGCACCGATTGATCCAGGCCACACCATGACCGCACCATGACCGCACCCGTGTACCTTCTGGCGCTGGACCAGGGCACCTCGAGTTCACGCTCCATCGTGTTCGAGCGTGATGGCCGAATCAAGGCCATGGCGCAGCGCGAAACGCGCCAGATCTACCCACAACCGGGCTGGGTGGAACACGACCCGGCGGAGATCTGGGCCACGCAGCTCGCGACGGCGAAAGAAGCGCTCGCGAAGGCCGGCATCACGGCGCGTGGGGTCGCCGCCATCGGCATCACGAACCAGCGCGAGACCACCGTCGTGTGGAACCGTGCGACCGGCGAGCCCATTCACAACGCCATCGTCTGGCAAGACCGGCGCGCCGAACCCACCTGCGCGGCGCTGCGCGAACGCGGGTTGGAGGCCACCTTCCGCCGCAAGACCGGCCTGGTGATCGACGCCTACTTCTCGGGCACCAAGCTGAAGTGGATTCTCGACCACGTGGCCGGCGCGCGCGCTGCGGCACAGCGCGGTGAACTCGCCTTCGGCACCGTCGATTCATGGCTGATGTGGCAGCTGACGAATGGTCGCGTGCACGCGACCGATGTGACCAACGCCGCGCGCACGCTGCTGCTCAACGTGCACACCAACCAGTGGGACGACGAGCTGCTCGCGCTGCTCGACATCCCGCGCGAAGTGCTGCCCGAGGTGCGCCCGTCGAGCCATGTGTTCGGCCACACCCACGCGCAGTGGCTCGGCGCCGAAGTGGCTGTTGGCGGCGTGGCCGGCGACCAGCAGAGCGCCCTGTTCGGGCAGGCGTGTTTCAAAGCGGGCCTGGCGAAGAACACCTACGGCACCGGTTGCTTCATGCTGATGCACACCGGCGCGCAGTTCCTCACCTCGACCAACGGGTTGATCACGACCGCTGCTGCGCAGCTCGGCATGACCAGCGCCGCGCAGCCCACGCCGGAGTTCGCGCTCGAGGGCAGCGTGTTCATCGGCGGTGCGGTGGTGCAGTGGCTGCGCGATGGCCTGCAGGCCATCAAGGGCAGCGGCGAAGTGCAACGTCTGGCCGAAAGCGTACCCGACAGCGGCGGCGTGATGTTCGTGCCCGCCTTCACCGGCCTGGGCGCGCCCTACTGGAACGCCGACGCCCGCGGCACCATCGTCGGCCTGACACGGGGCAGCACCGTCGCGCACATTGCGCGCGCGGCGCTGGAGAGCATCGCGTTTCAAAGTGCCGCGCTGCTGCAGGCCATGAGCCGCGACGCGGTGGCCGCCGGCGGTGCGCCGGTCGCGGAACTGCGCGTCGATGGCGGTGCCTGCGTGAACGATCTGCTGATGCAGTTCCAGGCCGATTTGCTGGGCATTCCGGTCGTGCGCCCGCAGGTCATCGAAACCACCGCACTCGGCGCCGCCTACCTGGCCGGCCTGTCGTGCGGCGTGTACGGCAACCTCGACGAGCTCAGTGCCCAGTGGCGGGCCGAGCGCACCTTCCGCCCCACGCTGCCGCGCGAACGGGCAGCCGAGCTGATGCTGAACTGGGAGCGCGCGGTGCGGCAGGCAGTGGCGCAGTGAGCGTGTGACTGCGCCCTGCTGACACCACGCTGTCAGCAGCCCCCGCGCACCATGGCGGCTCCCGTTCAACAACTTCTGGAGCTGACCATGACCCCCCACCGCAACGCCATCGACTGGTTCGAAATTCCCGTGCTCGACATGGACCGCGCGGCGGCGTTCTACGAAGCGCTGCTGGGCGCCGCCGTCCGCCGCGAGGCCATCGGGCCGATGCAACTCGGCGTGTTCGCCTACGACGGCGAACAAGGTACTGGCGGTTGCCTGCTTGCGGGTGACGGCGTGCCCGCGCCGTCGCTCGACGGCTCGCTCGTGTACCTCAACGCCGGCCCGTCGCTCGACGCGGTGGTGGCGCGCGTGGCTGCCGCCGGTGGCCGCGTGCTCGTGCCCAAGGTCACCTTGCCCGGCGACATGGGCTGCTTCGTGCACATCGCCGACACCGAAGGCAACCGCGTCGGCCTGCACGCGCTGAGGTGATCGACATGGCTGCCGTCGAACATGCGAACTGGGTGGCCGTGGCGAACGCCGAGCATGTAGCCATCGGCCGCGCGCAGGGCTTCATGCAAGTGGGCCACGGCAAGGGCGCGCCGCTCAAGCGCCTGCATGCCGGGGACCGCATCGCCTACTACTCACCGGTGCGGGTGGTCGGCACGAAGGACGCTTGCCAGGCCTTCACCGCCATTGGCACGGTGCGCGACGAGCGTGTCTACCGGGGCACGATGGCGAACGGTTTCGAACCGTGGCGCAAGGACGTGGACTGGCTGGCAGCGCAAGAAGCATCGATTCGCCCACTGCTCGGTGCGCTGTCGTTCACCCAGGGCAAGGCGAACTGGGGCTACGCGTTTCGCTTCGGCCTGCTGAAGGTCACGGCTGACGACATGGAATGGATCGCGAAGGCGATGGGCGCCGGGCGGGCTGCTGTGTAGCATCGCGCCGCTTGCTTCAACGACAAACGCCATGCGCCGCGCCGAACGCCTGTTCCAGATCGTCCAGCTCATTCGCGGCCGGCGCTTGAGCACGGCCGGTTTCATCGCCGGGCGGCTCGAAGTTTCCGAGCGCACGGTCTACCGCGACGTAGCCGAGCTGATGGCGCAGGGCGTTCCTATCGAGGGCGAGGCCGGCGTGGGCTACCGCATGAACGCAGGCTTCGACCTGCCACCGCTCATGTTCACCAAAGACGAAGCGCAGGCACTGGTCGCATCGGTTCGGCTCGCGCAGCCGAGGCTCGACGTGGCCCTGGCGCGGCAGGCCGAAGGCGCGCTGTCGAAGATCCTCGCGGTGCTGCCGCCGGCCGCACGCGCGGCGGCCGAGAGCCTGGCGCTGTATGCGCCGGCCGTGGGGGTCGACGACACCACGCGCCAGCGGCTCGAAGTGCTGCGCTTGGCCACCGAGGCGCGCCAGAAGCTGCGCATCGACTACCTCGACGCGAAGGAGCAGACGAGTAAGCGTACCGTGCGCCCGCTCGGCAGCTTCTACTGGGGTGCGGTATGGACGCTGGCCGCGTGGTGCGAAACGCGGGTGGGCATTCGCAGCTTCCGCGTTGACCGCATCCAGGCCTTGCAGGTGCTGGACGAGCGCTTTCGCGACGAGCCGGGCAAGACGCTGGCAGACTTGTTCCGGCGCATCGAGGGTGAGCGTTCGGCCCCATCGCACCCCGCCCGATGATTCAATGGAGATCCCCATGACCCAGCCCTTCATGAACCTTGACGAGGTCACTTTCGACGACATCGAAGACAACGGCTACTACACCTCCAGCCGCGGGCAGATCGGTGCCCGCATCGGCGCGCGGCAGCTCGGCTACAACCTGTCGGTGCTGCCGCCGGGCAAGGCGCAGTGCCCGTTCCACAGCCACCACGGCGAGGAAGAGATGTTCCTGATTCTGGAGGGCGAAGGCGAGCTTCGCTTCGGCGACCGCCGCTTCAAGATCCGGCCACACGACGTGATCGCCTGCCCGACCGGCGGCGCCGATGTGGCGCACCAGATCATCAACACCGGCACAACGACGATGCGCTACCTGGCGCTGTCGACCGTTGCGGCTCTGGAAGTGTGCGAGTACCCGGACTCGCAGAAGCTGATGGTCTCAGTGCGCCCGCCCAACCAGCCCGGCGTGAGGAAGCTGTTCCGTGCCGAGAACACGGTCGATTACTACGACCGCGAGAAGTTCTGATGGCCGGCAGCGTCACGTCGCGCGCATCACAGGCTGCCGCTGGTTCGCAGCTTCTCCAGCCGCAGCGCCAGGTGCTGCTGCAGCTCGCTCGTACGGCGGCGCAGGGCCTCGGTGCCGGGCGCGTCGGGGTCTCTGGCAATCAGTTCGCGCAGTGCGGCGAGCTGCTTCATCGCCTCGATCTCGGGCGGCACGAAACCGGCGTCCTTCAAGGCCTTGAAGGCCATGCGCAGCTCTTCAGGCGTCTGCGCGAAGCCGTCGTTCAGGTCGAGCGGCTTGCCCCAGCTGGGCGCCGATTGAAGCTCGCCGCTGCGCTGGCTGTCGCGAAGGCTTTGGGCGATGTGGTCGTCGAGTGTGGCCATGGCAGGTTCTCCGTGGGTCAGGTCGATGGGTGCGCGGCAGCCGCCATGCGCGCGGCCCAGTGTTCGGTGAGTGGCGTGGCGGGCTTGGCGAGGCGGCGCTCGTTCAGCAGCGCCCGGCCGGCCGAGTGGCTGCCGGCGCGCGCGGCGGCGGCGAGGACGGTCTGGTCGATCAGGTCGCGCTGCGCGTGGCTGCCGCCGAAGCGCTGCGCATGGGCGCGCAGCGGGTAGAGCGTTTGCACCGCAGCGTCGAAGCGCTCCTCGGCGAACGCAAGCAGGCCGCGCATCAGCGGGAGCCCGACATCGCGTGCCACATCGCGCGCATGGCCGTGCGCCTGTTCAGCACGCTCGGTGACGCTCGCGGCCCACGCGCGCGCGGCGGGCAGGTCGCCGCTGCCGATCAGCGCAAGCATTGCGTGCACGTCGTTGAACGGGTAGCGGCCGGCCTCGTGCGCGGGGTGCGGCCAGCCCGATGCGAGCGAGCGCCAGCGCGTGCCGGTGGGCATGCCGAGCAGGTGCATGCGCCACAGCAGCGCGGCCGCGTCCAGGCGCTGCAGGGTGATCTGCTCGGGGTGAGCCGTCAGGTGCGCGTCGAAGCACTGCAATGCCGCATTCGCGTCCAGCGCTTCGAGCGCGAACAGCGCCTGGTGCCAGCCGAGGTGGCCCTGGAAGCCGCAGCCGTCGGTCCAGTCGGGTTGCCAGTGCGCGAGCCACGCGCTGCCTTCGGTGAAGCGGCCCTGCATCTCCATCACGTGGGCCACCGCATGTACGGCCCAGGGCACGCGCGCACTGGCAAGGGCCTCGCGGCCGGTCGCTTCGGCCTGTGCGTAGAGCTGCATCTCTTCGAGGCCGAAGGCGTACAGGCCGAGCACGTATGGCCGGAGCGCGTCGCCAGCATCCCACTCGGGGAGGACGCGGGCCACACGCTGGCGCAGGCTGGTGCTGTCGCCGCGGTAGAAGTCGAACAGGTGCGCCCATTGCAGCGCGAGCGCGTCGCGCGGGTGCTGCAGCAGCAGGGCTTCCCACGCGGTGCAGGCGCCGTTCCAATCGCCCGCCAGCAAGGTTTTCAACGCAGCGAAGTGGTCACGCTCGCGGTCGTTTGCGGCGGGGGTGAGCGGCTCGCACGCGTTCAGGATGCGGGCGGCCTCGGGCCACACCGACGGCTCGGTCAGGCTCAGCAGGAAGCCGCATTCCATGAGCGGCGGCAGCAGCCACTGCGGGTCTGCGGCGCGCGCGGCGGCCAGCTCGTCCAGGGGCGTGCCGTAGAACGACATCATCCGCCACAGCGCGCGCTCCGCCGCAGCCAGCGCTGCACCGGACCGCGTGCCGACAGGGTTGCCGCGCGCATCGCGCATGAAGGCCTCCGCAGGTGCCACGGGTGCCGTGGCGGCCTGGCGAAGAATACCTGCGCAGGCGGGCTCGGGTGCAGCCCTCGTCATCCGCTTCAGCCGTTTCAGCCTTCCACGCGCACCGGGCGGCGGCGCGCCGCCCAGGCCACCACACCGAACCCGGCCAGCAGCAGCGCGGTCGTCGACGGCTCGGGCACCGAGGCGACCACGTCGACGCTGTAGCGGCCGTTGGCAAACGCGCCCGTGTCGTCGAGCGCGGCGCCGAAGATCGTGAGCAGCAGCGGCATGCCGGCCGTCACGTCGGCCTCGATGTCGAAGTTCATCGGCGTGGGGCCGGGAAAGAAGCTGAACTGCTGGCCGTTCAACTCGGCCACGAAGAACGCGACCGACGGCGTCAGTGCGGCGAAGCTCACCGCCACGTGGCCATCGAAGGCGGCCGGCGTGAAGCTGTAGTTGTCGATGAAGATGCCGTTGACGGCAGCGGCAAAGCTGCTGGTCGAGGTGGCAGGCGTGGCGGGCGCCAGCACCAGCGCGTAGTCATCGGCGAATGCCGCGCCGCAAGCCACGGTCAGTGTGGCTGCGGCAGCGAGAGAGCGGATCAGTGTCATGCGGAGACTCCTGGTGGGGGTGGGCCGGGCTGCAACGGGGCGGCCCGGGATGGGACAGTGGGTCAGGTGAACAGGTGGTCTGCAGGCTTACTTCGCACCCGGGATCGGCGTGCTCAGGTACGCGAACGCCGGCAGCAGCGGAACCACGGCCTGATCGACAGCGTCGTGCAGCTTGAACGCAGTGCCCTTCAGCGGCACAGCCGACGGGTTGCACGCTGCCCCGAAACCGAGCGCGTCTGTGGTGCCGTTGGCCATGCACAGGCCGCCGGCAATGGCGACGAGCGAGATGTCGACCACGTCGTCTTTCGGGCGGCGGCCGTTCGGGTAGCCGGCTTTGTCGGTTCCACCGGCAAGGATGTTGCCGACGATGCCCAGCCGGTTCTGCATCGAAAACGGCACGGCCGGGATGGCGGTGTTCAGGCGCAGCATCTCCGAGCCGGTGACGGTCGCGAGCTGGTTCACGCCCTTGATGCCGGTCAGGAAGGTGGTGACCAAATCGTTGCGGCCGGCATTGCTCGGCGCGATGCTGCCGGGCGGCAAGGCAAAGGCGATCTCCAGCAGCGAGGGCAGCGTCGGGTTGGTCACGTAGTCGATGAACTGGCCGTCACCACTGGGCACCGAACCGTTGAAGCGGTCCTTGTCGGGCAGGCCGATCACGACCTCGTTGACGAGCGGCATGCCCAGGCGCGACACCTGCACCCAGTTGCCGCCGGTCGTCACGGTCGTGCCGTGGCCCGAGGCGGGGCTTGCAGTGAGGTACTGGCCTTGGCGCAGGCTCGCGGTCGTCCAGCCGCCGATCACCGGCTTGCTGCTGTCAGCCGTGAGGCATGACGCCGGCACTTCGAGCGCGAGGGTGGTCACGTTCTTGTCGGCCAGGTCGTCCTGCCCGGCATTGATGAGGGCCGGGTTGGTGATGACGTCGAGCGGCGCATGCACCAGGTCGAATTTCACGCCCAGGTTCACCGCGAACGGGTCCTTGCGCTGGCCCACGAACACCTTGCCCGGCGTGGCACAGCCCGGGATGTTGATCGGGTACACGTGCTTGCCCGCATACGCGGCGTAGTCGGGGATCGTCTTGGTGCCGATGTTGTCGACCGGCTTGTCGAAGGTGGCGGCACCGGTGGTGGCGTGGGTCACTGCGGCGCTCGCGCCGGTGCGGCGGTCGCCACGAACGATGTTGAGGGTGTAGCTCTCGTTCAGGTTCAGCGCCGCGTCCTTCAGGTTGCTCACCTGCCCGGCCTGGATCAGCGGGATCGGCACCGTCTTGTTGCCGATGGGCAGCGCAATGCCCTTCAGCGTGTTCTTGAACTTGAACTGGAAGGTGATGTGCTCGTTCGCGTCGCCGACGTTGTCGATGTGGATCTCGTACAGGGCGTTCGGGTCGAGCGAGAAGTAGTTCGGGCCGCCGTACGCGTCTTGCAGCGGCAGGTAGTTGGCGACCAGCGTCACGATGCCGGCACGCCCGCCGGTGCCGTTGGCGGCAACGCCTTCGTAGCTGTTGAACATGTAGAAGTCGGTGCCGTCGACCTTCGGGCTCGTCGTGATGAACGGCGCCTCGCGGTGGCTGGAGGCATGGGCGGCGGGCAGGGCGACGACGCCGAGCAGTGCGGCCGTGGCGGTGCATGTGGCAAGGCGAAGAGCGGCGGCAACGGGCCGCAGCCGCATTGGATGGGCTGACGTGGCATGGGTCATGAAGGCTCCTTCGGGCGGTTGCGATGTGGCGCCATGCCCGGTGCAACCAGGTAATGGCGTTGGCAATGGCAGGTCGCGGCGAATGGCCGGACTTGCCTGCGTGTCGCGTACGCCGCACCCGCCGATCTGGATGCCGAACCGCTGACGTTGTTCTAGGGGCCGGGTTAACCCGTCTCCGGGTGACCAGCGTTGAACGTCGTCAGCGCGCGGCGCTGAAGCCCTCGATCACGTTGGCGGTGTTCACGCCCACGTCGTCGACCGCGTAGCCGCCTTCGAACACGAAGACGGTCGGCAGCGCGGCGCGTGCGATGTCTTGCCCGAGCAGCAGGTAGTCGGCGCTCTTCAAGCCGAAGCCGGAGATCGGGTCGCCCTCGAAGGTGTCGACACCGAGCGAGACCACCAGCGCCTGTGCATCGAACTGCGCAATGGCTTGCAGGCCGAGTTGCAAGGCCTGACGCCAACGATCGAAACCGGTGCCGCGTGGCAGCGGCAGGTTCAAGTTGAAGCCGGCGCCGGCGCCGGCACCGCGCTCGTCGGCATGGCCGAGGAAGAATGGGTACTCGGTGCGCGGGTCGCCGTGGATCGACACGGTGAGCACATCCGAACGCTCGTAGAAGATGCTCTGCGTGCCGTTGCCGTGGTGGTAGTCGACATCGAGCACCGCCACGCGCGCGTGCCCATGGTCCAGCAGCGCCTGCGCCGCGAGTGCGGCGTTGTTGAGGAAGCAGTAGCCGCCAAGGAAGTCGGCACCCGCGTGGTGGCCCGGCGGGCGGCTGAGCGCGAACGCGCTGCCGAGAACGCCCGCAGCCAGCACGGCCTCGGCCGCGCCGATGGCGCAGGCAGCACCTCCCCGCGCCGCCGCCCAGCTGCCGGCCGTGAGTGGCGTGCCGGCGTCGAACGAAAACAGGCCCAGCCGCGCTGCGAAGTTGTCGGGCAGCACGTCGAAGCGCATGCCCGGCGCCGGCCACACCGAAGGCAGCGCATCACGCCCGGCATTCGCCGGATCGAGCGCGACCCAGTCGCGCCACGCATGATCCAGGAACTGCAGGTAACGCGGCGTGTGGATGCGCGCGAGCGCGCTGTCGAGCGTGGTGCCGGCATCCACGGCGGCCTGCAACGGGCCGATGCCGCGCCGCTGCAACTCGGCCAGCACGCGGGTCAGGCGGTCGGGCGTCTCGTGGCAATCGACCAGGCGGCCGCGGAACATCTCTTTCCGCCCCTCGTGCAGGTGATGCACCGGGTTGTGGACAACGAGCATGGCCTACTTCGGTGGGGCGGGCGCTGCCGCTGGTGCGGTTGGCGCTGTGGTGGCTGGGGTTGCTGGAGTCGATGGGCTCGCTGGGGTGCCTTCAGTGACGAAGCCGATGCGAGTGAGCCCTGCCTTCTGCAACACGGCGATCAGCTCGGCCACGCGGCCGTAGGGCGCCGCCTTGTCGGCGCGCAGCTGCACCTCGGTCTTCGGGTTCTTGCGCGCGGCCTCGGTCACACGGGTGCCGAAGGCGGCGGGCTCGAGCTTGTCGTCACCGATGTAGAGCGCGCCCTGCGGATCGAGTGCGACGCTGATGAACTGCGGCGCATCGTTCGGCTGGCCGGCGTCGGTGCGCGGCAGCTCCAGCTTCAGGCTCGACGACATCAGCGGCGCGGTGATCATGAAGATCACCAGCAGCACCAGCATCACGTCGATCAGCGGCGTCATGTTGATGTCGCTCATCGGCGCGGGCCGGTTGGTGCGTTCGAGTCGACCGAAGGCCATCGGGGGTGCGCAGTGGGGCCGCGTGGGGTGTGTCAGGCTTCGGTATCGATCAGCATCTCGCGCAGGTCGTGCGCGAAGCCTTCGAGCTCGGCCTCGCAGGCGCCGACCATCTTGCCGAAGATGTTGAAGGCCAGCACGGCGGGAATCGCGACCGCCAGGCCCGCAGCCGTCATGACCAGCGCTTCGCCGACCGGGCCGGACACGCGCTCGATCGAGATCGAGCCCGCCGCCGAGATGCTGATCAGCGCATGGTAGATGCCCCACACCGTGCCGAAGAGGCCGATGAACGGCGCCGTGCTGCCGATGGAGGCGAGCAGCACTTGCCCGAACTGCAGCTGCGCCAGCACGCCGTGCAGCGCATCGCGCAGGCGCCGGGTCAGCTGCGAGTCGAGGTGGCCCTTGCCTTCGAGCGTGCCGAGCTGCGGCATGGCCATGGCGGCGGCGAGCAGCGGTTGCAGTGCGGCCTCGCGGTCGAACGCGGCGAGCTGGTCGCGGCCGGCGTCCATCGACGCGGCAGCCCAGAACGCGGGCACGGCGCGTTCGATGTCGTGCCGCACCCGGCGCAGCAGCCACGCCTTCCAGAGAATCACGACCCAGGCGCTCACCGACATCAGGAGCAGCAATGCCGCGACGGTGCGCGTGATGGCGTCGCCTTGCGCCCAGAACTGCTCGAAGCCGGTCATTTGGACACCCCGTTCGGCGGGTACACCGAACGACCCTCCGTGAGGGTCGGGGCTTGCTTGGGGCGGCCCGGCGCTGCGGCGCGGCGCGAGCGCGCCGTTGTCGTCATCGCGGCCACAGCACGTCGTCCATGCCGAACAGCCCGCTCGTCTTGCCCGCCAGGAAGCGCGCCGCGCGCAGGCTGCCCTGCGCATACCCGGAGCGGCTGGACGCGCGGTGCGAGATCTCGATGCGCTCGCCGGTGCCGGCGAACATGACGGTGTGGTCGCCAACGATGTCGCCCCCGCGAATCGATGCGAAGCCGATGCTCGACGGGTCGCGCTCGCCGCGCTCGGGCGACGAAAAGCCTTCGCGCGCGTAGACAGCGCAGTCTTTCAGGTCGCGGCCGAGTGCAGCAGCCAGAACCTCGCCCATCTTCAGCGCGGTGCCGCTGGGCGCGTCGACCTTGTGGCGGTGGTGCGCCTCGATGACTTCGATGTCGTAGCCCTCGTTCAGCGCGCGCGCGGCCATGTCGAGCAGCTTGAACACCACGTTCACGCCCACGCTCATGTTGGGCGCCATGACGATGGCGATGTGCTTCGCGTGCTCGGCGATCTGCGCCTTCTGCGCGTCGGTGAAGCCGGTGGTGCCGACGACGGCGTTCACCCCGAGCTCGCGGCACACGGCCAGGTGTGCCAAGGTGCCTTCGGGGCGCGTGAAGTCGATCAGCACCTGCGCGCCGGCCAGGCCGATGGCGAGATCGGCGGTGATGCTCGGGGTGTTCGAAAGGCCCAGCAGTGCGCCAGCTGCGCGGCCGATGGCGGGGCTCGACGCCACATCGAGCGCGCCGCTGAGTTGCAGGTCGTCGGCCTGGCTGACGGCCTCGATCAGCATCTGCCCCATGCGCCCCGACGCGCCCGCGACGGCCACGCGGATCGCGCCTTGAACTTGAATCATGGGCGCGGCTCGAGCGGCGGGTAGTCGCGCACCGGACCGACGGGCTCGGCTTCGCTGGCGGCCGGCGCGGCCGGTTGCGGCAGGGCCTTGATCTGCGCTTCGGTCAGCTCCAGCGCGGGGGCGTTGCGGGCGGTCTTGAAGGTATCGATGGAGGCGACGAAGTCGCGCTCGGAGGGCAGTTCGCCGCCGGTGTCGATGGCCTTCAGCGCTTCGCCGTCGAAGCGCACCACCACGCGCCGCAGTTGCGGCTCGGCGCCCTGGCGGCGGATCGTGAAGACGTAGTCCCAGCGGTCGCCGTGGAACGGGTCGGTGACGAGTGGCGAGCCCAGCACGTCGCGCACCTGCGCCCGGCTCATGCCGGGCTTGACGAACTCGGCCTGCGCTTTCGTCACCACGTTGCCCTGCACCACCTCGACCTTGTAGGGAGTGATCACGCCAAGGAAGCTGTCAGAAGACTGCAGGGACTGGCAGCCGGCCGTTGCTGCGGCCACGAGCGCGCAGAGTGCGAAGCGGGCGGCGAGCGGCACACGAACAAGGGGAAGGGAGCGCATGTTGTGCAGGCGGCGAGCGGGGCGCCAATCTCGATATGATCGAATGATTCTAGCGGCTGGCCCCTCTGGCCGACCCGCACCGAGGCCCTGCGCCACCGCTGGGCTCCGACGTTCCGAACCCGCCCTGCCCGCCACTGCCATGACGCATGCCGACGAACTGAAGAACAGTGGCCTGAAAGCCACCCTGCCGCGCATCAAGGTGCTGGAGATGTTCCAGAAGTCTTCGCAGCGCCACATGAGCGCCGAAGACGTGTTCAAGTTGCTGCTGGCCGAAGGGGCCGACGTGGGCCTGGCCACCGTCTACCGCGTGCTGATGCAGTTCGAGCAAGCGGGCATCTTGTCGCGCAACCACTTCGAGACCGGCAAGGCCGTGTTCGAGTTGAACGAAGGCAAGCACCACGACCACCTGGTGTGCGTGGACTGCGGCCGCGTCGAGGAGTTCTTCGACGCCGAGATCGAGCAACGCCAGAAGAGCGTGGCCCTGGCCCGCGGCTTCGAGTTGCAGGACCATGCGCTGGCGCTGTACGCGGTGTGCACGAAGGTCAACTGCGAGTTCAGGGCCAAGCCGCGCTGAGCCGGCGGCGCGCCTGCCTATTCGGGCTTCAGCATTGCTTTGGCGTGGCGCTCGATGAACTCCTTGTAGGTGTCGATCCCGCGCAACTGCAGGATGGTGTTGCGCACTGCCGCTTCGACCAGCACCGCGAGGTTGCGGCCGGCGTCGACGGCGATCACGGTCTTGCGCACCGGCACGTCGAGAATGTCCTCGTTCAGCGGCTCGTAGGGCAGGCGCTCGAACTCGCGATCCATCGTTTCCTTGCGCACCAGGTGCACGATAAGCTTCAAACGCATCTTGCGGCGCACCGCCGTCTCGCCAAAGATCGCCTTGATGTCGAGCAGGCCGATGCCGCGCACTTCGAGCAGGTTCAGCAGCAGCTCCGGACAGCGCCCTTCGAGGCCGGTTTGCGAGACGCGGAACAGATCGACCGCGTCGTCAGCGACCAGGCCGTGGCCACGCGAGATGAGTTCCAGGCCCAGTTCGCTCTTGCCCAGGCCCGATTCGCCGGTGATGAGCACGCCCACGCCGAGAATGTCCATGAACACGCCGTGGCGCGTGGTGCGCTCGGCGAAGTGCAGGCTGAGGTAGCTGCGCACCACGTCGATGACATGGCCAGCGGGTTCGTCGGTGGCGAACAGCGGAATGTCGGCGCGGTCGCACATGGCCACCAGCTTGTCGGGCGCGGCCTCGGCATCGGCCACGATCAGCACCGGTGGCTCCAGGGCCACGATGCGCTGGATGCGACGCTCGGCCACCCCGGGCGCCTGGTTCAGGTAGGCCACCTCGCGCCGCCCGACGATCTGCACGCGGTACGGGTGGATGTAGTTCAGGTAGCCGACCAGATCGGCAGCCGACTGCGCGTTACGCACGGCGGCTTCGTCGAACCGGCGCTCGGGGTGAGCGTGGCCGGCGATCCATTCCCAGCGCAGCGTCGGGCGGTGTTCCTCGAACAGCGCCTCCGCGCTGATCACCGTCGGCTTCATGGAGCCCCCGGCGCGGTGTGCCGCGCCACCGTTGTCCGCTGCACTAGGCCACCGACTTCAGCGGTTCCCAATTCGCGATGAGCTGGTGCACGGTGGCCGCGTCGCCTACGGTCTTCAAGCGCTCGCGCAGTTCGCGGTCCGACAGCATCTCGGCAATCTCGGAAAGGATTTCGAGGTGGCGCTGGGTGGCCGCTTCGGGCACCAGCAGGAAGATCAGCAGGCCCACGGGCTCGTCGTCCGGGGCATCGAAGGGGATGGGTTGCTGCACGCGCAGCACCGCCGCCAGCGGGTTCTTCAGGCCCTTGATGCGGCCGTGCGGAATGGCCACGCCATGACCCAGACCGGTGGAGCCCAGGCGCTCTCGGGCGAACAGGTTGTCGGTGACGGTGGCACGCGCGATCGCATGCTGGTTCTCGAACAGCAGGCCGGCGTGCTCGAAAGCGCGCTTCTTGCTGGTGGCGTCTACATCAACCAGCACGTTGCTGGCGGGCAGGATGGCAGCGAGGCGGTTCATCGGTGGCGCGGGCCTTGAGGTTGCAGTCAGTGGCGGCATTTCGGCAGGCGCCACAGGGTCGAACATTATGGAACGCAAGCCGGGTTTCCGGGCAGGCCCGGTGACACCGTGATGTCAGATTGTGCATGGGGTGCTGCATTGCAACAACGCTGTGTCGCCCCTCGGTCACGGGGGCGCCGGGTGGGCGCCGGCACGGACGCAAAAAGCGGCCCGCAGGCCGCTTGTCGGTTGAGTGGAAGGCCCTCAGACGGGTGCAGAATCGATGCGCTTCGGCGACGCGTGGTGGTGATCCTGGACCTTGTCCTTGTGGCGGCAGACCTGGCGGTCGAGCTTGTCCATCAACTGGTCGATGGCGGCGTAGAGGTCTTCGCTGCTCTGCTCGACGAAGATGTCCTTGCCCTTCACATGGAGAGTGACTTCGGCCTTTTGTCGGCGCTCTTTCTCCTTCAGTTTTTCGACCGACAGCAGCACGTTGATGTCGACCACCTGGTCGAAGTGGCGTGTGACCCGATCCAGCTTTGTGAGCACGTACTCTCGGAGAGCCGGCGTCACGTCGAGGTGGTGGCCGCTGATCGTCAAGTTCATGGAGCTTCCTTTCGCAGGGGTGGGGGAGGCGGGAAGGGGGCGTGTCGAAGGTCGCGCAAGAGGGGTGGGACAGGGCCCGTTCGGCTCAGTGTGCCTAGCTTCCGGCGGTGTGACAAGCGCATGACACCGATGCACACAAGATGCCAAATGCGCCCGGCGCCGCCCGCTTGCGGCGCATGGGGGATGCAATAATGGAAGGCTGTGTCCCAGTGGAGACATGTTTGGACACCCCGGTGACAAGCGTCGGAACCCCATGCTCAATGTCTTCACGCTGGCCAATGGCCGGCTGTTCCAGGAAGAGATCGAAAGCCTCGAAGCGCTCGCCCACGTGCGGCCGGTGTGGGTCGATCTCGACGCGCCGACCGGCGAAGAGAAAGGCTGGATCGCGGCCCACTTCGGCGTAACGATCCCTGCCGACGCCGTCGACGACGATCTCGAAGAATCGGCCCGTTTCTACGAAGAGGACAACGGCGAGTTGCACATTCGCTCCGACTTCCTGATCGACGACGACGAGACCCCGCGCAACGTGCGCGTGGCGTTCATCCTGTTCAAGAACGTGTTGTTCTCGATCCACGGCGAAGACCTGCCGGTGTTCCGCCTGCTGCGGCTGCGGGCGCGGCGCATTCCCGCGCTGATCGAAGACGCGAAGGACGTGCTGCTCAAGCTCTACGACGCCGACGCCGAGTACAGCGCCGATGCGCTCGAAGGCGTCTACGACAAGCTCGAAGCAGTGAGTGCCCGCGTGCTCAAGCGCGACGTGAACGACCAGGCGGCCGGCGAGGCGCTGAACGCCATCGCCCGCGAGGAAGACCTGAACGGCCGCATTCGCCGCAATGTGATGGACACGCGCCGTGCAGTCAGCTTCATGATGCGCAGTCGCATGCTCAACGCCGAGCAGTTCGAGGAAGCGCGGCAGATCCTGCGCGACATCGACTCGCTCGACAGCCACAGCACCTTCCTGTTCGACAAGATCAACTTCCTGATGAACGCGACGGTCGGTTTCATCAACATCAACCAGAACAAGATCATCAAGCTGTTCTCGGTGGCGAGCGTGGCTCTGCTGCCGCCGACGCTGATCGCGAGCATCTACGGCATGAACTTCAAGGGCATGCCTGAACTCGACTGGGCGCTCGGCTACCCCTATGCCATCGGCTTGATGATCGCGAGCGTGATCGCGCCCTTTTGGTACTTCCGGCGCAAGGGCTGGTTGTAGCTTTCAGCTTGCCACGCGCCTCTTCAGCCAGCGCATCAACGCACCCACCACGGGCAGCTTCTCGTACAACTCTTCGGCCGCGTCCCAGTAGTCGCGGTGCAGGATGATGCGGCCATGCGCATCGAGCACCAGGTGCGAGCCGCCGTGCACGGTCTGCGGCGCTGGGCTGCGGCGCTTGAAACGGAACAGGAAGTCCCAGGTCAGGAAACACTCGTTGCCCTGCACGATAGCGCGCTGCACCACGAAGCGCGGTTCTTTCAGCGCGGTGAACATGTGGGCGAAGATGCGCTGCACCTCGAGCACGCCGCGAACGTCGTTGAACGGGTCCTTGAAGCGCGTGTTGGCGTCGTAGTACTCTCCCACCCGCGTCACGTCGGCCGGCGCCAGGCGCTCGAACAGCGTCGCGATGCGTTCGGCGCGCGCGTCGGAAATCACTGCCCGGATCGGCGCGCTCGTGCTGGCCGTCACAGGCCGGTGGCCTTGTGAATGGCCTTGAAGTACAGGCCGTCGCCCAGGTGCTGCAGCGCCTTCATCCACAGCGTGAATCGCTTCGGGAAGTGGATCTCGAAGCTGCCGGCCGCCCAGCCCGCCAGGATTTCCCGCGCCGCTTCTTCCGGCGTGATCAGCGCCGGCATGCTGAACTCGTTGGTCGACGTGAGTGTCGTCTTCACGAAGCCCGGGTTGATCACGGAGACGCCGATATTCTGCGCCGCCAGGTCGAGGTACAGCGTCTGCGCCAGGTTGATCAGCGCGGCCTTCGTCGGCCCGTAGGCCAGCGAGTTCGGCAGCCCGCGGTAGCCCGCAACGCTGGAGACCACGCTGATGTGGCCGGCTTTCTGTTTCAGCAGCACCGGCAGCACGGCATCGAGCATGTGCAGCGCGCCGACGTAATTGACGCGGTCGTGCTGCAGCGCCTCGTCCAGATCGAACGCGGTGGCACGCATCGCCTTGTAGTGACCGGCGCAGTACACCGCCATGTCGAGCCGCCCGAAACGCGCCTGGATACGCTCGGCCGCACGCGCCATGGCCTCGCGGTCGGTCGCGTCGAGCGCAATGGCCAGGCTGTCCTCGTGGGTGTTCTCGAAGGCCTCGACGGCGGCGGCGTTGCGCGCCGAGACCACCACGTGCGCGCCACGTGCGTGCAGCAACTCGGCGGTGGCCCGGCCGATGCCGCTGGAAGCGCCGACGAGCCAGACGCAGCGGCCGGCCCAGTCGGTGATGCGGGGGTTCAGTGTCATGGTGGGGTGTGCCTCAAGGCTTGCCGGCAGGCTTTTCGAACGCGAGCGTCACCTCGCCCAGGCGCACGCCGAACTTGCTCATCACGGCCTTGTTGATCATCACGCGCTCGTTCATCAGGTACATCCAGTCGTCGAACTGGACCTCGTAGACCGAGCCGTCCACCGGCAGGCGCAACGTGTAGTTCCAGCGGAACGCGTTGCCGGCCGCCTCGCCCGTGGCGGTGCCGACCACGTCGTCGGCGGTGCCGGTGTAACGGGTCACGCCGCCACTGTTCCCGCCCGTGCCGCCGACCTTCTTGAGGCGCCACACGCGGCGCTCCTTCTTGCCGTCGCTGTAGGTGAAGTCTTCGTCGAGCACGCCGTCGTCACCGACCCAGCTGCACTTCATCAGCACCGTGAAGCGGCGCGCCACCTTGCCGGCGCGGTCAGTGAAGATGCCGTGCGCCGTGACCTCGCCGTTGAAGTAGGCCTTGAGGTCGAACACCGGCTTCTCGGCCGCGTAGTCGGCGGGCACCGGCGGCGCGGCGCAACCGCACAGCAGGGCTGTTGCGAGTGTGGCCAGCGCGGCGCTGGTGATGAGAAGTCGTCGTTGCATGGTCAGCTTTCAGCGGTTCGAATCCATCGGGTGTAGAGCAGGCCGCTGGCCGCGAGCTTGAGCACGCAGGGCAACGCGCAGTACGCGAGCGTGAGAGCGGCCAGGGCCTGCGGGTCGCGGCTGCCCGGCGCGTAACCGAAGGCCTGCAGCGCAGGCAGCGATACGCCTGCGGCGAGCGCCAGGTTCAGCTTGGTGGCGAAGTTCCACCAGCCCAGGTAGGCACCCTCGGCGTGTCCGCTGTGGCCGGCCCGCTGAATGACCCCGGTGAGCAGCGCGCCGGGCAGCGCGAGGTCGGCGCCGAGCGCCACGCCGCTGGCCACGCACACGGCGGCGAACGCGGCCACATCGCCCGCGCCGAGCAGCGCCGCCCACATGAAAGCCACGACAGCCAGCAACATGCCGGCAAGCCAGGTGCGCGCCAGACCGAAGCGCGACACGGCGCGCACCCACAGCGGGATCGAGCCGGCCCCGGCCGCGAAGTACGCCGCCAGGAACAGCGGCTCGAACTGCGGCGCCTGCAGCCGGTCGCGGATGAAGAAGAGCACCAGCGTGGCGGGCACGGCGCTGGCGATGCCGTTGACGAGGTAGATCCCCAGCAGCTTGCGGAATGCCGGGTTGGCGAGCGGCAGGCCGACCGGTGCCGATGCGCCGCTGCCGGATGCGGGAGCGGCAACGGGCGCCGGCCGCGGGGCGCGCCGCAGCAGCGCCATGCCCAGCGTCAGCGCCACGGCGAACACCGCCGCACTGGCCGCGAGGCCCACCACCGACGGCAGCACGCTTGCCACCAGCACGCCGACCAGCGCCAGCCCTTCGCGCCACGCGACGATGCGGGCACGCTGCGCCTCGTCGCCCCCGAGCCGCGCGCCCCAGGCCTGGTGGATGACCGTGACGATGCTGTAGCTGAGGTAGGTCACCGCCAGCAGTGCGGCGCACCACGCCAGCAGCGCGCTGGTGCCTTGCACCGGCGGGAAAAACAGCGCTGCGAAACCGGCTGCAAGCACGACCGCAGCGGCCGCCGCGACGCGCCACGCGGCGTGCGCCGAGCGGGTGAAGAGCCGGTCGGCCCAGCGGCCGATCAGCGGGTCGGCCACCGCATCGAGCAGCCTGGCCGCCAGCAGCACCGCACCGAGCAGCGCGAGCGGCACGCCGAAGGCGCTGGCGTAGTGGTTGGGCAGCACCACGTACAGCGGCAGCGCGACGAAGGCCAGCGGCAGGCCGAGCGCACCGTAAGTGGCGCCAGCGCGCACTGCCACCATCGGCTCGGCGGGGCAAGGCACGTCGGGTGCGGCGGTCGCGGTAGTGATCATCGAATGCAGCGAACGCGGCACGGGCGGGTCATACAAGGCAGGCTTTTCGAGACAGCGCTGGCGCCGCTCAAGCACCGGCGGGCGCGCTGCCGAGCAACTGCTCCCGCAAGCGCGGTGCCGAGCTGCTTGGCGCGAGCCAGATGCTGAAGAAGCGCCGGGCGAAGTCAGCGTCGCGCAGCTCGCCGGTGGCGCGCCCGTTGGCGAAGAACGCGACCGACTGGCCGGGGCGTTGCACGCCGGTCAGGCGGTCACCCTCGCGCACGTCGGGGAACAGTTCGGTCATCGACGACAACCAGCGCGCGCCCAGAACAGCGTCGACAGCGCCGGCGCGCTTCATCTCGTCGAGGCTGCGCTCGGCGATCAACTTGCCCGGCAGGCTGCGCTCGTAGATCAGCTCCAGCGCCAGCGGGTGGCGGTCGAACTGCGTCGGCTCGAACCCGTCGCCCACCCACAGCCGCGCGCGGTAGATCGAGAAACTCAGAAACGTGAGCCGGCCCTGGCCGAGCAGGCGCGCGCCGGGCAGTTCGGCGCCCACTTCCGGCGGTGCCGGCCGGGCCGGCCGTGTCGGAGTGGCCTGTGCCGGCGCGCACGCCGGCCACAGCGCGCTGGCCGCCAGCACGGCCGACCCCGCCACCGCAGTGCGGCGCGACATGCCGCGGGCCGGACGAGAGCCGAGGGTGGTTTTCATGCGCGCCGACCGGGCCTCGTTCGCGCTGTCATGCGCGCTGCAATGTGAACTGCATGACGCTGGTGTTGCGGGTCGCGAAAGCCGCCTCGCAGTAGCCGAGGTAAAACTCCCAGATGCGCATGAAGCGCGTGTCGAAGCCGAGCTTGCGCACCGCGCCATCGGCGGCGAGGAAGCGCTCGCGCCAGCGCCGCAGCGTCTCGGCATAGTCGAGCCCGAAGTCGAGTTCGTTGATCACCTTCAAGCCGGCCTTCTCAGCGGCCTCGCGGAAGGCACCCGGGCTCGGCAGCAGGCCGCCGGGGAAGATGTATTGCTGGATGAAGTCGGTCGACTTCACGTAGCGCTCGAACAGGTCGTCACGGATCGTGATGCTCTGGACGCAGGCCTTGCCGCCGGGCTTGAGTTGCGCCTTCAAGGTCTCGAAGTAGCTCGGCCAGTAGGCGCGGCCCACTGCTTCGAACATCTCGATGGACGCGACCGCGTCGAACGGCCCGTCGGCAATGTCGCGGTAGTCCTGGAAGCGCAGCTCTCCGGCCAGGCCGGCGTCCGCCAGGCGCTGCTGGCCCCATGCGAGTTGTTCGCGCGACAGCGTCACGCCGGTCACGCTGGCGCCGAAGTCGCGCGCCGCGCATTCGGCGAGCGCCCCCCAGCCGCAGCCGATTTCGAGCACGCGGTCGCCGGGCTGCACGCCGCACTCGGCGAGCGCACGCCGCACTTTGGCCCACTGCGCATCGACCAGGCTCGTGCCGGGCTCACCCTCGAACCACGCGCTGCTGTAGTTCATGGTCGGGTCGAGCCACAGGCGGTAGAACTCGTTGCCCAGATCGTAGTGGGCGTGGATGTTTTTCTTGCTGCCGCTGCGCGAGTTCCGGTTGAACAGGTGCTTGGTGCGGTACAGCAGCGAGCCCCACCATGTGCCGTAGATCATCGACTCGACTTCGTCGCGGTTGGCGATGAACAGGGTGAGCAACGCGGTCAGGTCGGGCGTGCTCCACTGGCCCGCGATGAACGATTCGGCAAAGCCGATGTCGCCCGACTTGAGCGCGGCAGCGCACACGCTCCAGTCGTGCATGCGCAGCGCGGCGCGAAGCTCGGTGCCGTCGGCACCGCCGGCGGCCGCGCCGAAGTGGATCATCGTGCCATCGGGCAACTGCACGTCGAGCGTGCCGTGCTGGATGCCCTTGAGCAGACGGAACACCGCACGCGCGGCGGCCGGGGCCGAGGCGGCAACATGCGGCGGGATCAGGGTGGTGCTGCTGATGGGCATGGTGGTCGGAAGGTTCAGGGCGGTTCAGGGCAATTCAGCGCCGGGTCACGAAAGTCGCCGGCGGCGCCGGCTTGGCAAAGAACGGCACGCGCTTCCAAGCGAGCTTGAGCGCCTGCCAGTGGATGCGCAGGATCACGCCCAGCGTCATCAACGGCATGCCGAAGAAGGCAGCGCGAACCCGCGCCGGTGTCATCGGCCTGAGCCAGCCCGACACGCTGGTCTGGATCAGCAAGCCCTGCTCGTCGTGGTGGTCGATGCGTGCGACCGTTCTGTCGACGACGTTACGCACGGGTTGCATGGGTGGATGCGGCTCCGGAGGCGCCGCAGGATTCGCGCCGGTGCGCATGAAGCGGAATCGGTAGCTGCCGGCCACGGCGCAAAACGGCGACACATGGAACACCTTGGTGGCGCGCAACTCGCGGCCGAACGCCAGTTCGTTGCCACTCAGCGGATAGCAATGGCGCTCGCCGAAAGTGTTGTTCACCTCGACCACCACCGCCGCCAGCGAGCCATCGGTGCGGTGGCAATACCAGAAGCTCACTGGCTTGAAGGTGAAGCCCAGCACCCGCGGGTAGCAGTGCAGCCAGGCCTCGCCGGTGGCGTCGACAATGCCTTCGCGCGCGAGCAGGGCATCGAGCCAGGCCAGGCTGTCGGCACCGCCGGCGCCGTGGTCGCGATCGAAGAAGCTGATCAGACCGAAGCGGTTGCGCTTGAGCGTGGCGGAGGGTGCCTCGCGGAGCCTCCGCATCGGCAACATCAGAAAGTAGGTCGGGTAGTTGAACTGGTTGCGCGCCGGGCGCAGCCGCGTGTGGCGGACCTCGCCAACGCCGAGCATCGCCTGCGCCGGAGCCCCGACGGCCACAGCAGCACGGGCAGGCGCGGCGGGCCACATCAGGCTGCTTCCAGGCGCCGGGCGTGGCGAGCCGGTGCCACAGTAGCCTGCAGCCCGCGCAGCACGGCCTGGCCCGACATCAGCCCGTCTTCGTGGAAGCCGTAACGCGTCCACGCGCCGCAGAACCACGTGTGGCCACGGCCCTGGATCTCGGGCAGGCGCTGTTGCGCGGCAATGGCTGCGGCGTCGAACACCGGGTGCGAGTAGTCGAACTCGCCGTGCACGGTGGCAGCGCGCGGCTCGGTGAGCGGGTTCAACGACACCACTACCGGCGTGCTGAACGGCAGCGGCTGCAGGCGGTTCAGCAGGTAGTGCAGGCACACTGCCGTCGCGTCGCGCGCGCCGCCTGCCGCACGTTCGTAGTTCCATGCGGCCCAGGCCAGCCGGCGCTTCGGCAGCAGCGACACATCGGTATGCAGCACCGCGCGGTTGCGGTGGTAGCGGATCGCGCCCAGCACCGACGCCTCAGTCGTCGTGGCGTCAGTCAGCAGCGCGAGCGCCTGGTCGGAGTGGCACGCCATCACGACCTCGTCGAAGCGCTCGCGGCCATCGTCGGTGGTGACGAACACATGGCCATCGACGCTGCGCGCGACGCTGCGCACGGGCGTGTTCAGCCGTGCATCGGGAATGACGGGGAGCATCTTCTCGACATAGCGCCGCGCTCCGCCGGCCACCGTGTACCACTGCGGTCGGTTCGCGACCTGCAGCAAACCGTGGTTGTGGCAGAAGCGGATCATTGTGGCGATGGGGAACTGCAACATCTGGTCCACCGGGCACGACCAGATGCACCCGATCATCGGCAGGAAATACCAGTCGCGAAACTCGTTGCTGAAACGGTGCTGCGCGAGGAACCCGCCGATGGGTTGGTCGAGTGCCGCAGTGCCGCCGCCCGCCGCGAGGTCAGTGGCGAGTTCGGTGGTCAGCTTGTTGAAGCGCAGCAGGTCGGCCAGCATCCGCCAGAAGCCCGGGCGCAACAGGTTGCTGCGCTGCGCGAACACGGTGTTCAGGTTGCAGCCGCTCCACTCCAGCGCGGCCGCGCCGCCGATGCCCGGTGACTGCACCGAGAACGACATTTCCGACTTGGCGATCTCCACACCCAGGTCGCGAAAGAGCTGGAGCAGCTGCGGGTAAGTGCGCTCGTTGAGCACCAGAAAGCCGGTGTCCACGCCGTGAGTGATGCCGTCGAGGGTGATGTCCACCGTGTGCGTGTGCCCGCCGAAGTAGGCCGCGGCCTCGAACAGCGTGACGTGTGCCTTGCCCGCCAGGCCGTGCGCCACCGACAGCCCGGCGATGCCGGAGCCGATCACTGCGACGCGCTGCATGCCTCAGGCCCGCCGCGTGCAGGGCGCGGGCCGCGCACGGCGGCCCGCGGGAGGAAGACAAGCGCTGCGGAGCGCCCCCGGGCGAATCAGGGAAGGAGGAGGGAGGAGGAAAGCCGCTCGGGGATTGCAACCACGCTGGGTGGAAGGCTCCGCAACAAAAACTGTGGGGTAAGAAGGCATGACCGATCAAAAATTACCGTGCGGTTTTAAATATAACCGATCAGTCACGAATGCGCCACTTGAGTCATATCAACCGCCCTGCGCGTAGCTGCACCGGCAGTGCCGGAAAGTCCCGCAGACTAGAATCCGGCGCATCCGAAGGGCCCCGTCATGATGATTTACCCCGAACTTTTCAAGCAGCTCGAAGCCGTCCGCTGGAACATGGACAAGGACATCCCGTGGGACCAGTTCGACGCCAGCAAGCTCACCGAAGAGCAGGCGCAGACGATCAAGATGAACGCCATCACCGAGTGGGCTGCCCTGCCGGCCACCGAGATGTTCCTGCGTGACAACCGCGACGACAGCGACTTCAGCGCTTTCATGAGCGTGTGGTTCTTCGAGGAACAAAAGCACTCGCTGGTGCTGATGGAGTACCTGCGCCGCTACCGACCCGACCTGGTGCCCACCGAGGCCGAGTTGCACAACGTTCGTTTCGAGTTCGACCCCGCCCCGGCACTCGAAACCCTGATGCTCCACTTCTGCGGCGAGATCCGCCTGAACCACTGGTACCGGCGTGCCGCAGAGTGGCACACCGAGCCCGTCATCCAGGCCATCTACGAAACCCTGGCGCGCGACGAAGCCCGCCACGGCGGCGCCTACCTGCGCTACATGAAGCGCGCGCTGACGAAGTTCGGTGACGAGGCCCGCGCCGCGTTCGCCAAGGTCGGCGTGCTGATGGCCAGCGCGCGGCGCACGGCGCAGGCCCTGCACCCGACAAACCTGCATGTCAATGCGAGCCTGTTCCCGCGCGACACCGTCCAGAGCCGCTTGCCCAACCCCGAGTGGCTGGAGCACTGGCTGGACAAGCAGATCCAGTTCGATGCGGTCTGGGAGACCAAGGTCGTGGAGCGCATCCTGCACAACCTCAGCCTGCTGATGGAACGCAGCTTCGCCAGCGTCCAGGAGCTGAACCGCTTTCGCAAGGAAATGACGGCCGCCGTGGCCGCAGCCGCAGCCAGGCGCGCCGCGCCTCCGGCAGCCGCCTGAGCGCCGCGCGTCAGCGTTCGCCCCAGAAAAGCGGTACTGAGGCGTCGGGCCTTCAGGCTTTCATCGACGCCAGCGCCTTGTCCTGATCGGCCTTGCGGTCGGCCGTGACACGCTGGGCAGCCGGGCGATCGCCGACCAGCTTCGCGTAGGGCTTCCAGTCGATGCCGCCTGCGGCGAGCAGGTCTTCACCGTAGACGATCTTCGTGGCCATGGCCGCCAGCGGCAGGCTCACCCAGGCGGCGCAGTCGGCCTGGGTGAAGGTGGTGCCTGCAACGAATGGCGCGAACTTCGCGAGCCGCTTGAAGCCGGCGATGTTCTTCACCAGCAGCGTGCGGATGCGCGCGGCATTCGCCTCGCTCAAGTCGCCCCCGAAGAACGCCTTCGGGTACAGCTCGCGCGCCACGAGCTCGATGTGCAGTTCGATGAACGTGTTCAGCTCATGCACCTTGCCAGCCTGCCATGCATCCGTGGGCAGCAGCGGCGGGCTCGGGTGCGCCTGCTCTATGTAGTCGAGGATCGCCTGGCTCTCGCACAGGCTGCCATGCTCGGTGCGGATGAACGGCACCTTGCCCAGCGGGCTGGCCTGCAGCGTGGCCTCGGTCCGGTCGCGCGGGTGGGCATGTTCTTCGGTGAAGGGCACGCCCTTCTCCAACAGCGCGAGCTTGACCTTGTTGTAGTAGTTCGAAAGCGAGAAACCGCACAGCACGAGCATCGACGTCTCCTGACGAAGTCAGGCACGAAGTCTACGGCGGGCTTGCAGCGCCGCCACCAGGCCCCGGCGACAATCGCGCATGGCCGCCTCGTATCTCGACAAGCTCTGCACCGCAGACCAACTGGCCGAGCGCCTGTCGGCACTGGCCCGGCCGGTGGTGTTCACGAACGGCGTGTTCGACATCCTGCACCGCGGCCACGTGAGCTACCTGGCGCAGGCGCGCGCGCTCGGTGCGAGCCTGGTGATCGGTTTGAACAGCGATGCCTCGGCCCGTGGCCTGGGCAAGGGCCCGGACCGCCCGCTCAACAACGAGGTCGACCGTGCCTGCGTGCTCGCCGCCCTGGAAAGCGTCAGCCTCGTGACGCTGTTCGACGAGCCCACGCCGGTCGCCCTGCTGCAGCGTGTGCGCCCGCAGCTCTATGTGAAGGGCGGCGACTACGACATCGAGACGCTCGAAGAGACCCGCTGGGTGCGGCGCTGGGGCGGCGATGCGCTGGCCTTGCCCTTCGTCGACGGCTACTCGACCACCGCCCTCGTCCAGCGCATTCGCAGCTAGCGGCTGCACCCACCGCGGCCCCTCAGCCGCGGCGCGTCACGAGCACGATGCCGGCGCCGACGGCCACGAGCGCGACACCCAAGCGCAGCGTCACCGGCTCTCCGAGCAACGTCGCGCCGAGCAGCAGACCGAACACCGGCGTGAGCAGCGTGAACGACGCGAGCTGCGTGGCCTGGAAGTGGCGGATCAACCAGAACCACACGAGGTAGCTGACAGCCGAGACCGCGACGGTCTGGAACAGCATCGAACCCCAGGCCAGCGTGGACAGGCGGGCCGGCAACGGCACGCCTGCCAGCCACGCCACCGCGCTGAGCGCCACGCCGGTCATCGCGAGCTGGTACAGCAGCGTCTTCTCGGCCGACGCACTGCCGAGCCGGGTGCCGCGAATGGCCAGCGTGGTCGCACCCCAGGTCAACGCGGCGCCCAGGCCGAGCGCGTCGCCAATCCACTGGCGCGGGCCGGCGGCGGGTGTCGTGAAGCCCTCGGCGAACGCCCAGGCCACGCCCGCAAACGCGATCAGCAAGCCCACCACCTGAACCCGGGACAAGGCCTCGGCGCGCGAGACGTGCGGCATGCCGAGCGCCACCACGAACGGCGCGAGGTAGATGAACACCACCATGCGCGATGCGGTCGTGAACTGCAGCCCGACGAAGATGCAGAAGAACTCGACGGCGAACAGCGCGCCGGCCAGCAAGCCGCCGGGCAACGAGCCATCGCGCTCGAACAGCGGCACGCCGCGCCAGCGCGCCCACAGCGCCACCAGCACCGCGCTGCCGAGCGAGCGCAGACCCGCCTGCCAGAGTGCCGGCACCTCGGGCATCGCTGCCTTGGCGGCCACCTGGTTCAGGCCCCAGAGAAAGCAGCACCCCACCACCAGCAAGGTGGCGCGCAGGTCGAGCCGGTCGTGGCGCTCATTCATGGTCGCTTCTCAACGCGCGCGCCAGGCGGCCCACGCCAGCAAGGCACAGACCGCGCCGGCGATTGCGCCCGTGGTGTGGGCCAGGGGCACCGTTGCGAGAGTCCAGCCCTCCGGGTGGCGCAGCGCCGGGCCCCAGGGCGCCTCACTGATGAGCTTGCCGCAGAAGCCGGCGAGCACGGCGAGCGTGACGATGCGTTGCGCGCGCGTGCCGGTGAGCAGCAGCCAGGTGATGACGACCGCCACGCCCGCGTGCACCACGCCCGACAGGCCGCCGTAGTGCGCCACCTCGGGCCGCAGCAGCAGCCCGATCTGCGTGAGCGGCCAGGCCGCGAGCCAGGCCAGTGCCATGTGCGCAGGCAACTGCGCCACCAAGCCGAAGAGCGCTGTCAACGAGACCGCCAGCAGGTTCGCGACGAGGTGCTCGCGGCTGTAGTGCACGGCCACTGCGGTGAACGCGCGCCAAGGTTCGGCCGCGAAGCGCGCGGGTTGCCAGTCGAGCACTTCGGCCGGCACGGCGGCACCCGCCAGCGCCGTGATGCACAGCAGCGCAGCCACAGCGACCCAGGCGGTCGCGCCGGCGCTCATGCGGAACAGGCCCAACAGCACGCCCCGCGCGCCGGGCGCACGGCGCCGTTCGGTCAAGTGGCCGCGCCGAACACGGCCTGCCACAACGCGAGCACCGCGTCGCGCTGCGTGGCCATCGCGTCGGGGGCGACCTGCGTGGGCTGCTCGTCGAGCCGAGCCCGGTGCTGCGCCCGGCGCAGTTCGCGGTAGGCGTCGGCGGCGTTGCGGCCCACCCCTGGCGCCAACAGACCCAGCGTTTCGGCGCGCTGCAGCAGCGCGATGTTGCCGACGTCGTCGAGCAGTTCGGCGTGCGCCGCGCCATGCGCGAGCACCAGCAGCTGCACCGCGAACTCCACGTCCATCATGCCGCCGGCGCTGTGCTTAACGTCGAAGCGGCCCGCCTTGACCGGGTGGGCGGCGCGCACCTTCTCGCGCATCGTGCGCACCTCGGCGCGCAGCGCAGCCACGTCGCGCGAAGCGCGCAGCACGGCGCAGCGCACGGCATCGAAGCCGGCTTCCAGCGGCGCCCAGCCGGCGCACCAGCGCGCCCGCGTCAGGGCCTGGTGCTCCCAGGTCCACGCGGTGTTGCTGCCCCGGCCGGTCTGGTACTTCTCGAACGACGCGAGCGAGGTGACGAGCAGGCCCGAATTGCCGTTCGGCCGCAGCGCCGTGTCGATGTCGAACAGCTCGCCGGCCGCCGTGCGCAGCGTGAGCCAGTTGATCAGCTTGCGCACGAACGCGGCATAGACCTCGGCGGCGAGGTCGGCATCGGGCTCGTCGGCGTCGTCGTAGAGGAACACCACGTCGAGGTCGCTGCCGTAGCCCAGCTCCTTGCCGCCGAGCTTGCCGTAGGCGATGACGGCCAGGCGCGGCGCCTCGCAGTGCGGCATTCGCGCCGCCTGCTTCAGGTGCTTCCAGGCCCAGCACATGGCCATCGACAGCGTGGCGTCGGCCAGGGCCGACAGGTCGTCGGCCACCTCTTCGACGCTGATGTGGCCCTCCACATCGCGCACCAGCGTGCGGAACACTTCGGCGTGGTGGGCGCGGCGCAGCGTGTCGAGCAGCGACTCTTCGTCGGCCTGGCCCGAACGCTCCCAGGCGTCGTGGCGGTCTTCGAGTTCGCGCGTGTACTCGGTGGCACTGAAGCGGCTGTGCAACAGCCGCTCGTCGGCGAGTTCGTCGATTACGCCGGGGTGCAGCATCAGGTAGCGCATCGGCCAGCGCGCCAGGCCCAGCAGGCGCAGCAGCCGGCTCTGCACCTCGGGGCGCTCGACCAGCATCGCCAGGTAACTTTCGCGGCGCAGCAGCGGCACGACCCAGTCGACGAAGCGCGTGGCCGCGTCCATCGTGCATGCGCCTTCGGTCACGGCCTGCGACGCGCGGTGAATCAGCCGCGCCAGACGCAGCTTGCTGTCGTCGCGCAGCATCTGGATCTTTGGCGAGTCGCACAGTGGCTTCACGCGCGCGGCCAGCTCGGGTTGCAGTTGTTCGATGAACGCGTCGCTGTCGATCGGCTGGGGCGGCAGGCCGCAGCTGCGGCAACCGGCAACGGCGTTGCCCGCCGCCGGCGCGCGGCCGTCGTGCAAGAGCGCATCGAACTCGGTCGCGACGAACTCGCGCACCTCGCCCAGCTGGTCGAGCAGCTCGCAGGCGCGCGCGTCGCAGGCGAGACCAAGGCTGCGCGCAATCCAGTTCAGGTCGGCGTCGTTCGTGGGCAGCAGATGCGTCTGCTGGTCGTCGAGGTACTGGATGCGGTGCTCGACGCGGCGCAGGAACTCGTACGCCGCAGCCAGCCGCTGCGCACTCGCCGGCTTCATCAGCCCGCCGGCGGCCAGCTTGTCGAGCGACTTGAGCGTGGAGCGCGTGCGGATCTCGGGGAACTGCCCGCCGCGCGCCACCAGCAGCAGCTGCACGATGAACTCGATCTCGCGGATGCCGCCACGCGACAGCTTCACGTCATTCGCGCGCTCGGGCCGGCCGGCGGCGCGGCGCTGCGCTTCTTCGCGCACCTTGGCATGCAGTTGGCGCAGGCCCTCGAACACGCCGTAGTCGAGGTAGCGGCGGTACACGAACGACGTGACGAGCCCGCGCAGCGCCAGCGCGCGCCCGCTCTTCACGCTGGCCAGCGGCGCCACCACGCGGCTCTTCAGCCAGGCGAAGCGCTCCCACTCGCGGCCCTGCACCTGCAGGTATTCCTCGAGCATCGCCAGGCTCACGGCCGGCGGGCCAGAGCTGCCGTTCGGGCGCAGCATCAGGTCGACGCGGAACACGAAGCCGTCTTCGGTGGTCTCGCCGATGAGCGTGTACAGGCTCTTCGCCACGTCGCCGAAGTACTCGTGCGCGCTGACCTGCTGCGGCCCGTCGGTCTGGCCGTCTTCTTCGTACACGTAGACGAGGTCGATGTCGGACGACACGTTCAACTCGCGCGCACCGAGCTTGCCCATGCCGACGACCCAGAACTCGATGCGCTCGCCCGCCGCGTTGCGTGGCGCACCGTAGCGCAGGTCGTGGTCGGCCTGGGCTTGCGCGAGCGCGCGGTCGAGCGTCACTTCGGCCAGCTCGGTCATGACGCAGGTGATGTCGGCCATCGGCGCGGCGTGTTCCACGTCGAGCACGGCCAGGCGCTCGAGCACGAGCTGGCGCGTCACGCGCATGGCACTGGCCAGCGGCCGGCCTTGTGCCATGAAGGTGGCGATCAGCGCATCGATGGTGTCGCGCGTCGGCAGGCCGGTTGCAAGCATCGGCAACTCGGCACCGTAGCGGCGCCGGATGCGCCGCACGAAGCGGCTGTGGTCGGCGGTGGCCGGGCCGGTGTCCGGCGCATCGGCCAGCGCGGCGAAACCGGAATCGACCGCAGCGGCCGAATTGGCGACGACGGGGGCAACAACCGCAGCAACGGGCGCCAGGCCCATCGTTGAAAGCACAGTTTTGGGTGGGGCTTGCACGGTCGGTGGCAGCAGCGTGTGTGCTAGATTGACCCGCCAGCCACGGCGCATGCAAGGCGGTGGTTGGCGATGGGCTTGCGCTGAGCGGCGGCCCCGCACCGATCAGCGGCGTGCTGCACCTTGACCTGCCGACCCGAAGGCTGGAGCACCGAAGTTTTCATGTCCTTGATCCCGCCTGCCTCGCCCCAGCCCACGGGTGCTGCTGCACCCGCGCCGCCCGTTGCCCACAACCTGCGCACCACTTCGTCATCTACGCCGTTGCGTTGGGTGGCGCGCGTGGCTGTCGGCCTGACCACCGTCTTCGTCAGCTTGTTGCTGATCGCGTGGCTGGCGATTTACGCAATGATTCTGCCCCACATCGAAGAGTGGCGTGAACCCATAGAAGCCCGCGCCACCCGGGCGTTGGGGGTAACGGTGCGCATCGGCCACATTGCGCTGCGCTCGAGTGGCTGGGTGCCATCGATCGAGCTGGCCGACGTGGTCTTGCTCGACGCCCAGCAGCGCCCCGCGCTGCGCCTGCCGCGCGTGTTCGCAGCGGTGTCGCCGCGCTCGCTGCTGAGCTGGCAGCTGCGCTTCGAGCAGCTGCTGATCGACGGTGCCGAGCTCGAAGTGCGGCGCGACGCAACCGGCCGCATTCTCGTCGCCGGCCTGGTCTTCGACGGCGCGCAGGCAGGCGACGGCCGCGCCGCAGACTGGTTCTTCGCGCAACACGAGTTCGTGATTCGTGGCGGCGCGCTGCGCTGGGTCGACGAGTTGCGCGGCGCCGCACCGCTTGCGTTGCGCGACGTGCAGTTCGCGGTGCGCAACGGCCTGCGCCTGCACGAGTTGCGGCTCGACGCCACGCCGCCGCTCGAATGGGGCGACCGCTTCAGCATCAGCGGCCGCTTCACGCAGCCGCTGCTGGCGCGCCACGGCGACTGGGAACGCTGGAGCGGCCCGGCCTACGCAAGCCTGCCGCGCGCCGACCTGCAGCTGCTGCGCCAGCACGTGGCGCTGCCCTTCGACCTGCGCGAAGGCGTGGGGGCACTGCGCGGCTGGTTCGAGTTGAAAGACGGCCAGCCTGTGGCCGCCACGGTCGACCTGGCCCTGCGCGCCGTCGCGCTGCGCCTGGCGCCCGACGTGGACCTGCTCGACGTGGACGAGATCGAAGGCCGCTTCACCGCGCAGCGCGATGCCGAGGGCGCGCAGATCGCGCTGCAGCGCTTCACCTTCCTGACCGGCGACGGCATTCGCTGGCCGCAGGGCGACCTGCGCCTGGCGTGGCGGCAGCGCGCCGGCCAGCCGGCAACGGGCGGCAGCTTCAGCGCGCAGCGGCTCGACGTGGGGCAGATGGCGCAGATTGCCTCGCGCATTCCGCTCGGCGGCGCGCTGCAGCGCCTGCTCGCGGAGCTGAACCCGCGCGGCACCGTCGTGGGTCTCGACACGCAGTGGACCGGCCCGCTCGATGCGCCCACGCACTACCGCGCCAAGGGCGCGCTCGCGAACCTGGCGCTCGCAGCGCGGCCGTCCGATGCGGCCGGTGGCGTGGGCCGCCCGGGCCTGCGCGGCGCGACGATGCAGTTCGACGCGACCGAGGCCGGCGGCCAGGCGCGCGTTGTCATGAACGGCGGCGAGCTGCACCTGCCGGGCGTGTTCGAAGCGCCGGTGGTGCCGCTCGATCAGCTCAGCGCGCAACTGCTGTGGAAGATCGAGGCGGCTGTTGCTGCGCCCCCTGCAAAGCCGGCCGCAACGGCACCCGTACGCGCCCCCGCGCCCGCCCCCAAAGCTGCTGCCACCCCGCCGGCCGAGCCACCGCAAGCTCCCCCGCCGCAACTGAGTGTGCAGGTCAAGGACATGCGCTTCAGCAACGCCGACGCCAGTGCCGAACTGAACGCCACCTGGCACACCGGCGCGGGCCCGTCGTCCGCGCACGGCGGGCGCTTTCCGGGGCGGCTGGAGCTCGAAGGCAAGCTCAGCAACGGCACGGCCGCGCGCACCTTCCGCTACCTGCCGCAGGGCCTGCCGAAAGACGCACGCCGCTATGTCGAGAGCGCGGTGCTCGGCGGCAAATTGGCGAGCGCCACCTACCGCGTCAAGGGTGATCTGTGGGACTTCCCGTTCAACAGCGCACGCAGCGCCAAGGACGGCGAGTTCCGCATCACCGCCAAGCTCGACAACGTGGGCTTCGCGTTCGTGCCGAGCCTGCCGGCCCCCGCCGCCCCGTCGCCCTGGCCGGTGTTGACGGGCGCCACCGCCGAGCTGGTGCTCGACCGCAACACGCTCGAGATCCGCAATGGCAACGCCCAAATGGCGGGGCTCGGCGTGCGCGGCCTTCAGCTCGCCATTCGCAACCTCGACACCGACAGCGTGCTCTCGCTCGACGCGACCGCGCGCGGCCCGCTGGCCGAGATGCTGCGCGTGGTGGCCACCACGCCCATCGGCGGCTGGACCGGCAAGGCGCTCGACGCAGCCACCGCAACCGGCAACGCCGGGCTCACGCTCAACCTCGGGCTGCCGCTGAACCGCATGAACACGGCCACCGTGCGCGGCAGCTTGCAGCTGGCCGGCAACGACGTGCGCATCAGCCCCGACACACCGCTGCTGGCGGGCGCCAAGGCGCGCATCGACTTCACGCAGAAGGGCTTCAACGTGGTCGGCGCCACGGCCCGCGTGTTCGGTGGCGACGCCAGCTTCGAAGGCAGCCAGCAGGCCGACGGCATGGTCCGTTTCAACGGCCAGGGCACGGCCAGCGCCGAGGGCCTGCGGCGCGCTCCCGAG
>Ga0123336_10000479_pt1 | contig 40230 bp, 30 predicted proteins | sample SSSSmetaG_FD_96466 | JGI IMG/M metagenome (GOLD analysis project Ga0123336, IMG submission 96466) | Glacier valley bacterial and archeal communities from Borup Fiord, Nunavut, Canada, to study Microbial Dark Matter (Phase II) - ​SSSS metaG | ecosystem: Environmental > Aquatic > Freshwater > Ice...
ATGTAGGTGAGCCGAGCGCTGAGCGAGCCGCAGGCGAGCTGTGCGCGGAAGGCTCACTTTCAATGTAGGTGTTGCGCCTTCCGCTGGCTGACGCCTCAGGATTTCCAGAGCTGGACCGATTCGTTCTACGTGCCCTCTCTTCCGGCAGCTCTAGATCCCACCCGCAGGCCCGAATCGCGGCGTGCGTGCGTGCTGCTCATCGACGACGAACGGGCGGTCCTGGCGGCGCTGCGCCTGGCTTTCGAGGACATGGATCGCTTCCTGGTACTGACCGCAGCCTCGGCCGAAGAAGCCCTCTCGCTCGACACCTTGCGCGAGGTCGACCTCGTCATCACCGACAAGAATCTGCCCGGCATGAGCGGCCTCGACCTCATTGCCGTCTGCGCGGACGTGGCCTCGACATGCCCACCGTGCTCATCACCGGCTATGCCAATCGCGAAAGCCGCGCCATGAGCATGTCGCTCGGCGTGGTCGCCTATCTGGAAAAACCGTTCCGCGACATTTACGACGTGCCGCGGTTGGCCTCCGAGATCCCGGGTCGTCGGGAGAGCAAGCTTGGCTAAGGTCCTCATAGTCGACGACGAACCGATGGTCCGGCGCCTTTTGCGTGAGGTGCTGTCAGGCGGTGAATTCGAGATCGTCGAGGCCGCCGACGTGGAGTCGGCCGAACGCGCCGCGGCGCTGTCGTCGCCCGAGGTCGCGCTCGTCGACAAAAACCTGCCCGACGGCTCCGGCCTCGACCTCATCCGCAGCCTCAAGAACAGCCACCCGGGCCTGCAAGCCATCCTCATCACCGCCTATCCGTCGATGGAGTCGGCCATCGAGGCCACACGCGTTGGCGCATTCGACTATCTGGTCAAGCCCTTCGAGCAGCTCCATGGCCTGCCACTCAAGGTCACGAACGCGGCCGAAAAAGCGCGCCTGCATCGGCTCGAAGCGCAGATGCGGCATGCGCAGAAAATGGAGGCCCTCGGCCTTCTGGCCGGCGGCGTGGCCCACGACTTCAACAACCTTCTGTGCGTCATCCTCAACTGCGGCACGGAGACGCTGGATGATGTCGTTGCCGGCACCACCAACTCGGGCACCGTCGATGCACTGCGCGATATCTTGCACGCGGTGGACAATGCCACCCGGCTGACGCGGCAGCTGTTGTCGTTCAGCCGCCACACCAGCGCCGAGGCCGACATCTTGCCGCTCGACCTCGTCATCAGCGAGACCGAGACGCTGTTGCGACGCGTGCTCGGCGAAGAGCTGCAGCTGGTCTTGACGCTCGACGCTGGCCTCAGCCACGTCAAGGTCGCCCGCAGTCACCTCGAGCAGGTCCTCATCAACCTCGTGATCAACGCCCGCGATGCGATGCCACCCAACGGCATCATCCGCATCGAGACCCACTCCATGCCCGGCAGCGTCAGCCTCACCATCGCCGACACCGGATGCGGCATGGCGCCCGAGGTCAGCGCGCGGATCTTCGAGCCCTTCTTCACCACCAAAGACAGCCGCGGCACCGGCCTTGGCCTCGCCATGGTGCGCAGCATCGTCCTCGAGGCTGGCGGCAAGATCGCCGTCCAGTCCGTGGTCGGGCAAGGCACGCTGTTCAGCATCGTCCTCCCTCGCGCCGAGGCGGCGCTGGCCAAGCCCGGTCGCGGCCCGGTGACCTTGCCGGCAGGTCGGGGCGACTCGGTGCTGATCGTCGAGGATGACGAAGCAGTCCTGGAGGTCGTCGAGCGCATGTTCGCACGCGCTGGCTATCGGGTCACTGCGGCCCGCAGCGCGGCCGAGGCCATTTTGCAGTTCGAGCTGCTCGGCGGCGCGGTCGATCTACTGGTCACTGACGTGGTCATGCCGCAGCTGTCGGGGCCGGACCTGTCCAATCGGCTGCGCGCGCTGCAGCCGTCGCTGAAGACCGTGTTTTTGTCCGGCCATGTCGACACCATGCTCGAGCAGCACGGCGTCGACGGTGCCAGTCAGGCGCTGGTGTTGAAGCCGTTTGGCGAGCACGAGCTGGCCCGGGTGGTGGCGCGTGTCCGCGGTGGACTGGCCGCATGAAAGTCCGGACCCGGCTGACGATCATCGTCGTCGCAGTCGCGCTGGCGCCGCTGTTGCTCTCGGGCGTGCTCGGCATGCAAGTGCATCAGCGTGCCTTCGAGGAAAAGCTCTCGGAGCTCCATGCCAGCCGCGCAGCGACGGGAGCCGCCAAGGCGCAGGCGTTCTTCGACCGCGCGGTCGAGGATCTGCGGCTGATGGTCACGCAGACCATCCACTGGTCGGAGCTATCGGAGCGCGAGCGTGAGGGCGCCCTGGCGCTCGTCTACGAACAGGACCCAGATCTGGCCATGGCCACGCTCCTCGACGAGCATGGCGCCGGCATCGGCGACGCCGTCTTTCGGCAGCCGGAGCACGACCTGTCGCACCTCGGCCATCCGGTGGCGACGATGGAGGCGTTGTCGGCGTTCTCGCTCAAGATTCCGTTCGCCGCTGCGCAGCAAAAGGGAAGCGCGTTCGGCGCCGCATTCTTCGACGGCAACGGCGATCCGATCGTGCCGCTCGCGCTGCGTACGGCTGGCGCTGGTGGGGCCGAGTGGACGGTCGCAGTAGGCCTGTCGCTGCGCTCCCTGTGCAAGAAGCTCGACACCGATCGCGGCGGTCAATCGCAGATTCTGCTCGTCGACGAGCATGGCGAGACGCTGTGCGGCCCGCGGTCCCAGGCCGATGCCGCCATGCTGCTCACCGCCAGAACCCCGCTTGGTAACGGCTGGCAAGTCGTCAGCCAGGAGCCGCGCTCGACGGCGTTTGCCGCCAGCCGGGCCCTACGCCGGCAAAACATCTGGCTCATCCTGGCGTCGTTGATCCTGGCGCTGGTCCTTGGCCTCGTGCTCGCGCGACGCATCACCCGGCCTCTGTTCGTGCTCACTGCCAACGCCGCCGAGCTCGGTCGCGGCGAGCTGCCGAGCATGGCGCGCCGGCTGCGCATCCCGCCGGACGACGAATTTGGTCAGCTCCACGCCGCCTTCGACCACATGGCGTCCGAGATCCAGCGACGAGAAGGCGAGATCCTCCAGTTCAACGCCGAGCTGCAACGGCGCGTCGACGAACGCACCGCAGAGCTACGCAGCATGCAGGCGGAGCTGTTGCAGTCGCAGAAGATCGCGGCGGTCACGTCGCTCGGCGCCGGCATCGCCCACGAGATCAACAACCCGCTCACCTGCGTGCTCGGCTTTGCCCAGATCTTGCGCGCCCGCTCGGCGCGTGAAAACCGTCCCGACGACGTCCAGGTCCTCGACCTCGTCGAAGGCGAGGCGCAGCGCATCAAGCGCATCGTGCAGACGCTGCTCACCTTCACGCAAGGCTATGGCGGCGAGCAGTTCACCGAGCTCGACCTCAACGAGGTGTGCCACAAAGCCATCGCGCAGGTCGCCGGTACCGAGGTGCAGATCGTGCCCCAGCTCGACAGCGCGCTGCCCCGTGTGCTCGGCAATTCGGAGCAGCTCCAAGAAGCGCTGGCGCAGCTCCTCAAGAACGCCATGACGGCCATGAAGGGCGAGGGCGCGGTGACCCTGCGTACCGTCGCTGCCGATGGCCTGGTCAAGCTCGAGGTGACGGACACCGGGGCGGGCATCGCGCCTGAGCATCTGGCCAAGATCTTCGATCCGTTCTTCACCACCAAGGCCGAATGGAGCGGCGAGGGCCTCGGGCTCACGCTCGTGCACCGCATCGTCGAGCAACACCATGGTCGGGTCGTCGCCAAGAGCGAGCTCGGGCACGGCAGCACCTTCACTCTCAGCTTGCCGTCGGGTAGCCGACGCGCCCACCTGTGCTGACGTGACCATCGACGACCAGGACCTCAAGCTGTTGCTGCGCGCCCACGCTGCCGAGACGCTGGCGGCCGAGGGTTTGCGCGTGCGCATCGAGGTCGCTGGCGATCCCGGCATCGACGTCGACGCGCGCTTGCATGCGGCGCTGTCGCGCTTCGACGATCGGCAGCAACGGCTCGAGACGCTGGCGGCAGTCGGCCAGTTCGGCGCCGGGGTGACCCACGAAGTGCGCAACGTGATGACCGGGATCCTCGGCTTTGCCCAGGTGGCCCGGCGCAAATGCGAGGGCCAGCCAGCAGCAGCGGCGGAGATGCTCGAATATATCGAGACCGAGTCGCTGCGCTGCCTCGAGATCTTGACGCAACATCTCGGCTTCACCCGACCCAGCGACACCGAGCGACGGCACTTCACCCTGGCCGAGGTGGTCGGTAGCGTCGGCAAGCTCACGGGTCATCAGCTCAACATGAGCCGGGTCAAACTCGAGGTCGACGTCGCCGCCGACCTGCCGCGGCTCCACGGCGACTCCGGCGCGCTCAAGCAAGTGGTCCTCAATCTGGTGATGAACGCCATGCAGGCCCTCAGCGACGACGGAGGCTGCATCCGTCTCGTTGGACGGTGCGGCCCAGGCTGCGTCCAGCTGACCATCTCCGACAACGGTCCCGGCATCAGCGCCGAGCTGGCGGCGCGGATCTTCGAGCCGTTCTTCACCACCAAGCCCGAGGGAGAAGGCACGGGTCTCGGCCTGTCTCTCAGCCGCAAGATCGTCGAAGATCACGGTGGCACACTCACTCTCAGCAGCGAACACGAAAGCACCGGCGCGGTCTTCACCCTCCGTTTGCCGACGGGGGAGGCCTGATGCGCATCGTCGTGTTGGCCATCGGTCTCTGGGCTTTGAGCAACGCTTCGTGCAGCCGCACAGCGCCACCAGCACCGTCGCAGGCGCCTCCCAAAGCGCCGCCCCAGATCAAGGTCGCCACCATCCACGGCCAGGTCACGCGCCAGACCGCCGACGGGAAAAAAATCCTTTTGAGCGCCGGCGACCTCCTCAGCGCCGCCGACATCGTGCGCACCGAAGACGGCACCGCGACCCTCGAAATCGGCGGCGTCGCCGCGGTGGAGGTCGCCACACACACCCAGGTCTCCATCGGCGAGCTCACCGACACCTTGGCCAAGGTCCACCTCTCCGACGGCCGCATCGCCGCAGTGGTCCACGGCGACGAGCACAACAGCCTCCAGATCGACTCCCTCGGCGCAGTGGCGCGCGCCAACGTCGGCGAATTCTCCATGCTGTCGAGCGGATCACAGGTATCGGTTGCCGCGTTGCACGGACAGGTGACCTTGTCTGCGCGGGGCCGCTCGGTGCGCATCGGCTCCGGCCAGCTCTCCTTGGTCGCGCGTGATCAGGCGCCGACGCCGCCCGAAGCCATCCCCGCGTCGCTGTATCTCAAGCTCGGCTCGACCCACCCCACCACCCAAAAAGAGCGCCGCGCCGTCCTGCATGGCAGCACGGCGCCGGGCGCGGTCATCAGCATCAACGGCGTGCGACTCAACGCCGACAACACCGGCGAGTTCACCGCCACGATAGCCCTCAAGGAAGGGCCCAACCACCTCGTCGTCGACAGCGCCGACACGTTGGGCCGTACCGCCCACGCCGCCTGGCCCCGCATCACCGTCGACACCCGTGCCCCAGAGGCAAGGTCCAAGGTCCGATGGTGAGGTCGCTCGCTCTGGCGGTGCTGGTATCACTGAGCTCGGTCGCATCGGCCGCCCCGCGTGTGCGCGTCATCGCGCCCGACACGCTGCGCAGCGACAGCAACACCACGCTCGAGCTCCAGCCCGCCGACCTGCCACTCGAAGGCCTCACGGTCGCAGCGAACGCTGGCACCGCCGGCAAGCCGCGCCGCGACGGCGATCGATTGGTCGTGGACTACACGCCGCCCCACGTCGCCATCGACCGCACCGTCGAGCTCTCGGTCCGCAGCCACGGCCGCACGGTTGGCATCGGCACCATGAAGATCAACGCAGTCCCGCCGGCCATCGCCGAGCAATGGTCCAAAGGGCCCCTCGGTCTCCGCGGCCCCAGCATGCTCATCCTCGGTGCGGAGACCCCGGCGGTCATCACGCTGGCCACCAACGCCCATGTCGAGCTGGCCGTCAACGTCGGCAGCATCGCCGCCCCCACCCGCGGCAGCGACGGGAGCTGGCACGCGGTGTACATCCCGCCCACCCAGCGATTCCCCCAGGTGGCCATCGTGACCGTGCTCGCCGACAACGGCGCGGTCGACTGGCTACGCATCCCGCTCTACGGCGTGGGCCGCGTCGACACCAAGACCCGACCCAACTCGGAGATCACCCTGGCCATCAGCGGCATGACCTTTGGGCCCTTCCGCACCGACGCACGCGGCGCTGCCACCAACCCCGTCATCGCGCCGCCCGGCATCCATCATGGCATCACCCGCACCGTCGATTCGGCGGGCAACGCCAAAGACACACCGTTCGATCTGGGTACGCCGCCATTCTTGCGCCTGGCCGGCCGCTGCACGGGGGAATCGATCCGCCTCTTCGTGGTAGGCCCAGATGGCGCCGCCGCTGCCGATGCCAAGCCGCTCCTCACCGTCGCTCATGGGGCGCTTGGCGCCTTGACGCCACTTGGCCCAGGCGAATGGCAGGCGCGCTGGCTGCCCGGGCCCACCGACGTCAGCGACGAAGTCCGCGCCCGTGTCGACGATGTACGCAGCACTGTCTGCACCGTCAGCGCGCCCAGCGACCCGCCTGCTTCTCTCGAGCTCCGCATCGGAGGCGAGCCCAGAACCCGCTACGACTATGTCGCCGGCCGCGGCGCCTTCACCATCACGGCCGTGCTCGGCTACCGCGGACCCCGCCCGCCACAGATCGTCCCCGTCGAGCTGAGCTCCGAGCTCGGTCCCATCGAGGTCACCAGCCGTGGCACCACCACCATCGGCGTCGTGCACCCGCAAGATCATTTTGCCGGCCGCACCACAGCCACCATCCGTGCCCGCGTCCCGTCGTCGTTGCTGACGGCCAGCATCGAAGTCACTCTCCGTCCCGGCAGGGTGGCGCACCTCGCCCTCAAAGGACCGCAGAGTCTCGAGACCAACGGCGCGACCGTACCGATCAGCGTCGCCGCCGAAGACGCATTCGGCAACACCGCCACCGTGCCCAAGATGGTCGCCACCGCTGACGGCCGACTCGCGCCGTCGTCCAGTGCCGGCTTCACCTACAGCGCCCCCCACACCTCGCGCTGGAGTGACCACGTCACCGTGCGCGATCCGGTGACCGGCACCAGCGCCACCTTGGTGGTCGGCCTGCAACGGGCCCCGACCCGATTTCTCATCGCTGCGCGAGTCGGCTATCTCACCAACTTCGGCAAGATCTCGGCGCCTCTCGTGCTGGTCGACGCCGCGTATCGCCTTCCTTGGCTACGTCGACGGCTCTCACTTGGCATCGAGGCCGGCTTCTACCAAGGTGATCGCCAAGAGCAACACGACGACGTACGTCTGGCGCTGACCTTCATCGGCATCCCGATCTTGGCCCGCATCGGCTACACGGTCCCGTTCGGCCGCGTCGCGCTCTACGGTGGCGTCGGCGGTGGCGTCATGGTCGCGCGCATCTCCAGCACCACCGACAAGGAAATCGATATTTCCCTTGGCGCGCTCGGCCTGTTCGGCGCGCACCTCGGTCTCGACTTCGACGTCCATGTCGGCCGCATCCTCGTCGAGGCCGGCTATTTCTACGCGCCCAGCAACCTCCATGACGTGAGTGGCAACCTCGGCGGGCTCAGTGCCACCGCCGGCTACCGGGTGAACCTATGAAACGGATTCTGTGGATCCTGTTCTGGTTGTCGTTGGCCGACTGCACCACCAGCGCGGTCCAGCTCGATCGGGTGGAGCCGGCGACGGTGTCGTCGCTGGCGCCGACGCCGGTGGTGATGGTCGGCGGAACGTTCGCAACCAAGGTCAGCTACGACGTCGACGACGACCGCATGGCGACCTTGAGCTCGGCGTTGACGGTTCAGCTCGGCAGCCAGCTGCTCGACGCCGGCGCGGTGGTGCGGGTCGACGATCAACACCTGGCCGTGACCGTGCCCGCCGGCTTTTCGCCAGGCATGTATGACGTGACCGTGACCGCGCCGCATGGCATCGCCGCCAAGGTCGCCGCGCTGCGCGTCGAGGTGCCACCGTTGCTCACTGCCACGGCCACCACTCCGACGAAGACCTCGGTCGGCCAGACGTTCGATCTGACCCTCACGGTGCGCAACGACGGCGAAGCGACCGCGTTCGCCGTCACCCCGGATGTTCCCCAGCTCGGCGGCCAAGGCGCCGCCACGCTCCTCAGCTCGCCCGCCGCCGCCGACATCCCCGGTGGCGGCGCCACCGACTTTCACTGGAGCTACGCCGCCGACTCTGCCGGCTCCGTCACGCTCAACGCCGGCGCCACCGGCCACGACTCCTCAGGCGCGGTGGTCACCGCCAAGCCGCAGAGTGCCACCATCGAGATCGACACTGCGCCGGTGCTGCAAGCCAGCGCCACGCTGTCGCCGACGCACGTCTCCGTCGGACAGAACTTCACGCTGAGCCTGCGTGTGACCAACTCGGGTCAATCCGCCGCCAGCGCCGTGGTGCCCGCCGCTCCGATCACCACCGGCACCGCCGCCGCCCAGCTTCTCAGCGCCCAGACCGCGCCGGCCGACTTGCAGAGTGGCGCCAGCGTGACGTGGAGTTGGTCCTACCGCGCCACCACGCCCGGCACTGCCAGCTTCGATCTCGCCGCCAGCGGCACCGCACCAAGCAAGGCCACCGTCCGCGCCCAAACAACCGCTGGGCCACTCACTGTCGACGCGGGCCCGATGTTGACCGCCACGCTCGTCGCCACGCCGGCCCTCGCTACCACCGGTCAAGCCATCACCCTCACGATGACGCTCACCAACAGCGGCGGCGTCGCCGCGCTCTCGGTCGCGCCGAGCACGCCCTCCTTGGTCGGCACCGGCGGCGCCAGCCTGGCGTCCATCCCGGGCTCGGTCGACGTGCCCGCTGGCGGCACGGTCAGCGTGGTCTGGCACTACACCGCCAACATCGGCGGCAACCTCCACTTCACCGCCGCGGCCACCGGCACCGACGGCAACTCCGGTGTCCCCGTCTCCGCCCCGCTCGCCACCTCCAACACCATCACCATCCAATCCGCCGCCGCGATCAGCGCCTCCATCACTGCGGCGCCCAGCACGGTCTCCGTCAACCAGCTCTTCGTGGTCGACGTCACCGTCACCAACAACGGCGACACCGACGCCAACGCCGTCAGCACCTCGACCCCCACACAGAGTGGCGGCGGCGTGGCCACCATGATCCTCGCCGGACCGACGCAAACGGTCCCCGGCCGGAGCGCGCGCACCTTCACCTGGACCTACAAAGCCACCGCCGCTGGCGCCGTCACCTTCAAGTCGCGCGGCAGTGGCACGGCCGCTGGCACGGGCCTCGTGATCACCACCGCCACCGTGAGCTCCAACACCGTCACCATCCAGACCGCACCGTCGCTGAGTATGGCCATCGCCGCGTCGTCTACCTCCACCTATGTGGGCCAGCTCGTCACCATCACCGTCACGGTCACCAACGGCGGCCAGGCCGCCGCGCGCAACGTTGTACCCGCGATCACGCTCAGCGGCGATGGTGGAATTGCGCCGAGCTCCGGACCTAGCCCGGCCTCGACGACGCTGGCCGCCGGCGCCAGCCAGAGCTTCGTGTGGACCTACCTCGCCACCGCCAGAGGCGACGAGAAGCTCACCGCCACAGCCACCGCCGTCGACGCCAACTCCGGCGCGGCCGTGGGCTCGTTGTCGGCCAACGTCACCGTCAAGATCATCCAACCCAACATCATCGCCACCCTCACTGCGCCGGCCTCGGCCGCCCCTTTTGCGACCTTCAACGTGGTCATGACCGTCAAATGTGTCGACCCCGACAACCTCTGCTTCAAGATTGCGCCCTCGTCGCTGTCGCAAGCTGGTACCACCACCGCCACCTTGGTCTCTGGGCCCAGCCCGGCGTCTGTGTACGGCCCGACCTACACCGGCAACTCGGTCACCTTTACCTGGGTCTACCGCGCGGGCACCACCGGCACCTCGGTCTTCTCCGGCTACGCGCAAGACGTAGACAACGGCGTCACCACCAACTACACCGGCACCGTCAGCTCCAACCTGGTCGTCGTCGGTAGCCCAGCACAACTGAGCGGCGTGCTCGCCCTGCCTGCCATCCTCAACCGCGGTACCTCCTTTACCGCCACCCTCACCGTCACCAACAGCGCCGCCGCCGCCGTCACGGCTCTCACACCGTCCGCGCTGACCCAGACCGGGGCCACGGTCACCCTGCAAACCGGCCCGACACCAGCCAGCGCCACCGTCGCTGCCAGCGGCACTCAAACCTTCACCTGGATCTATCTCGCCAACCAAGACGGCGCCGTGACCCTGGCCGGCACCGTCACCGGCACCGACAGCGGCAGCGGCCTGCCCACCTCCACGTCGTTCAGCTCGAGCAGTCTCACCACCGACGCAAGCCTGATGTTCTCCAACCCATTCAACGACGGCACCAGCTTCCTCGACATCGTCGCCTACAACGGTCGCATCTACCTCGGCCCGCGCAAGAACGGCTCCGGCGCGCTTCGCGCCAACCCCGACGGCACCATACCCGAATCAGTCAATTTCTCCTTCCCGGCCGACCGAACCGGCCACCAGGGTACCAACAAGTCGACAGCACCGTACCCGTCGCTGGGCACCACCGGCTGCACCGCCAACAGCGCGTCTTGCGGCCAGGACAACGAGGACGGCCGCGGCCTCTTCACCACCGGCACCATCGCCGGCACACCCTGGTTCCTCGTCGCTGGCACCAAATCGACCGGCACGAGCTACCTCTACATGTCGAGCGACACCTCCACCACGATGGTCTTCCCGTACGTCGACTTCAACACCCCAGCCAAGGGAAACCCGTTTGGCGTCACCGCCACGCACGTCTTCCACGACCGCATCTTGGTCGGCTTCGGCGCCACCTCCGGCCCACTGATCTTGCAACTCTCGGCCACGCCCGCCGCCCCCGGCCTCGACGCCTCCAGCACCGACACCACCGACCTCAAACTGGCCCCACTCGCCGGCAACGGCGCCATCGTCGATGTCGTCACCGACTACGCCGACCGCCTCTACCTGGCCAACGCCAACGCCTGCCTCGCCTCCACCAGCAACACACCACGACCCTATGACACCAACCCGGCCGACTGGACGTCTTGCACGCCAGCCACCGACCCCCTCACGCTCAACGCCACCGCCAAAACCGCCGCCCTCGAGCCCGCCGATCGCGCCTACCCCGCCGCGGTCACCTTCGGCGGCCGACTCTACCTGGCCCGCAACACCGCCGTCGGCCCCCAGCTCTTCCGCTGCGATCCCACCCTCACCGGTGACGCCTCCGTCTGCGACCCAGCCGACTTCGTCCTCGTCGCCCGCAACTCGCAAGGCAACACCGCCCTCACCCAGCTCGACGATCCGAGCAACTCCGCCATCACCCTGCTCGTCGCTACCGCGACGCATCTGTACGTTGGCTTCAACAGCGCAACCGGCATCCAAGTCTTCCGATCCACGTCGTCCACACCTCTCGATCGCGCCGACTTCGAAGGTCTCGGCGGCTGCTCGGCCGCGCTCCATCCCAGCAACTGCGCCGCACTCGGTGGCAGTGGCCTCGGCGACCCAAGCAATACCCGTATCTACAGCGCCACCGCCGCCGCCGCCGCCGGTCTCTACCTCACGACTGGCAACGGCTCCGTCGGTGGCCGCGTCTATCGCATCGCCGAGTGACATGTAGTCCGTTGTAAGCCGCACCGCGACACCGTGGCACCCCTCAGGATTTTCAGCCGCTGGCCGATTCTTCTCTCGTGGACCCCTTCCGTCGTCTCGTCATCGTGGTTTGTCTGGCTCTGTCGTCGGCCGCGTACGCCGATCGTGCCGAGGCGCTGTTCTCCTCGCGCTGCGGCAGTTGCCACACGCTCGGCAAAGGCCAGCCGCTGGCCGCCGTCGCTGGCATGGTCGATCTCACGCTCATCGGTCGCAAGACCGACAGCGAGCTCCGCACCTGGCTGGCCAACCCCCAAGCCGTCTCCGTCGACACACCCTGTAGCGCCCGCTTCGACCGCGCCGAGATCGACGCGCTGCTCGGCCTGTTTCGCGCCCACGCGCAAAGCGAGGAAGGCATCCCGGCCATCCCGGCCGCCGCCTATCGCCAGATCCAGGCAGCCAAGCTGGCGCCGCGCAACCAAGAGAAATCGCGATGAGTCCCGTCGGCACTCCCAGAATCTACCCACTCCACAAGGTCCGCACGCTGCGCGCCGTCGCCCTCCTGCTCCTCGCCGGCGCCATCGCCACCGCCAGCTTGGTCGGCGCGCCACGCACCACCCGCGCTCTCGTCGGCGCCAACGATTCCTGCTTCGGCAACCTGAACGCGTCGCCGTATCCGTCGGGATTCTCCGCCGCCAACTTCAGCGCCATGACCTCCACCAAGATCAATTCCGACGGCAGCCTGCAGCTCGACACGGCGCTGAGCCCGCTCGATCCGACGCACATCGTCCTCCCCTTCGATCAGCGCCTGTCGGTGAAGTACGTCTATCGCAACTCCGGCGCCTCGCACACCGTCGGCTGGTTCTATCTCGATCAACTGCAACCCTTCCTCGACAAACCCGCCTCCGACCCGACCGCCAAGCTCGTCGACGCCGACGCCGACGGCGTACCCGACTTTTTCCAGACGCAAGCAACGCCCCTGCGCCCGAACATGGGGCTGTTCCAGATCTCGTCCGGCCAGACCATCCCGGATCTATTCAACTCCGCCCTCGGCTGGTCCGATGGCGGCACCTACCCGCATCTGCCCAACCTCCTCGAGAACATCGTCGCTTCGGGCGGCGGCATCATCTTCAAGATCGACGACGACGATGGCGACTATTCGGTGCAGGGCCCCTGGTCGAGCATGCCAGGCTCGCTCGCCAACGACGGCTCCAACACCAACGACGGCATCCCCGACTACGACGTCAACGGCGACGGCACCATCGGCAACGCTGCCGACCGCACCGTCGATCTCGGTGTCGTCCAGGGCAACCGCGAGATCGTCTTCTGGGCCAACTTCTACTACGACTTCAACATGCGCCAGCAGGGCATCGGCCTGCCCGTCGCTGCCGGCAAGCTACAGATGGTCCAGAAACCCGGTACGGGCGGCGCAGCCTCGGGTGACGTCATCAAGTTCGCGCCGACCAGCTCTTCGAGCGCCAGCGGCAACAGCTACATCTACCAAACCTTCGCCACGGGCGCGCAGGCCATCGTCTCCGGCGACTGCATCGAATACGACGTCTACCTCGACGACAACGTGACCGGCATCGGCGGCATCGACATCGGCGACACCGACGGAACCTACTGGCGCGATGAGTCCGGCTGGAAAGATCAAAACAACATCACCGGCCACCCCAACAACGATCTGCGCACCTACGCCTATCACACCTGGTACCACCGCAAGCTCGCCGTTCCCGCCACCCGCGTCGGCAAAACCACCGCCAAGTGGGACTTCGTCAACGAGAACGACATCGCCGGCCAGAGCTACGCGGCCTACATCGACAACCTCTCCGTCACCACCTGCTCGTCGAGCGCGATCAAACAGGTCATCTACGCCTCGGGCGGCCCCACCACCAACTCCACCGACTTTTCCAACGGCTTCACCTCCGCTGGCGCCGCATCGACGACCTACCCCGGCAAGACCGTGCCCTGGTTCACCAAGCCGTCTCTCAACCCCGACTTCGGCGCATTCTCCGCCAACACCGTCATCCGCCGCGTCGCCATCGGCTGCTCGCGTGACGACAGCACGTGCTACACCTCCAAGCACGACAGCAACGGCAACGCCGCCAACCTCGGCTGGATGGACGCCTCCGCCATCAGCCGCCTCAACACCGCCAACTACCACAACCTCGTCCTCGACGACACGGTCGTCAACGTCTCCAGCGACGCCAACGGCAACACGCCGCACTTCATCGTCGCCGCACCGGCCACCGACCCCAACCGCTGGCTCCTCGCCTTCGACGACCAGCCGGGCTATCCGGGCGGCACCGACTACGACTACAACGACTCGGTCTTCATGGTCGAGCGCACCAACGGTGGCGAGGTCGTCTCCAAGCTCATCTCGAGCGACATCCCCGCCGCCAACCAGAGCGACACCGTGATCTCCAAGGTCCGTGTCCGCTTTGCGGCCACCTTCCCGTCGCCGGGCTGCGACGGCGTCACCGACGCCGAGATCCGCATCTACTACAGCGTCGACAACAAGGTGACCTGGCGTCAAGTGACCTTCCCGGCCAAGACCGCGGGCGACGTCACCATCGACGTGCTTGGCGCCGGCGTCGTCGGCAATCAGCTCTACTGGAAGGCCGACTTCGTGTCGTCATCGCAGCAATGCAATCCGCAGCTTGGCTCGTTGCAGATCGGCTACGAAGCCATCGAGCACGGCGAGTTCAAGTTTGCCGCGCCCGTACCGCTGGCCAACCTGGTCTACACCGGCACCCTCGAGACGCCGCCATTTGCCGTCAGTGAGCCCGCCGTCAGCCGCAACGACTACTCCATCCGCGGCCACTTCCGCGCCGTCCGCCTGTACGACCCGACCAACCCCAACGCGACGACGGTCAACAACGTCTGGGACGCGGGCCAGGTGTTGTCCGCAAAAGACCCGAGCACGCGCAGCATCTACACCAGCGTCAACGGCGCGGCAACGGCCTTCACGACGGCCAACGGCTCCACCCTGTATCCGCTCATCCTCTCGGCGACTGCGCGCGCCGATCGCTACAACGGTCTGCCCACCTACGACATGACCGGCGACAAGGTCGCCGACGACAACGACGCCCGCTTCCTCCTCGAATGGACCCGTGGCTGGGAATACGCCAGCGGCGTCACCATGACCCCATCACAGACCACCACCCGGCGCGCCTGGCCGCTCGGTGCCTTGCACAACTCGTCACCGACCATCGTCGGCCCGCCACCGAGACCGACCTGGATGGACGGCGGCGGCGCGCCCCCGTCGGTGGCCACGCTGCACAACAGCTTCCGCGCCGCCAACGCCACCCGCAACACCCTCGCCGTCGTCGGCGCCCAGGACGGCATGATCCACGCATTCAACGCCGGCCAGTTCCGCTACACCCCCGACACCACCTGCGCCGTGAGCCTCCTGCGCGGCTGCTTCACAGGCAGCACCGACGTCGCCCGCTACGGCACCGGCGACGAAGTGTGGGCCTATATCCCGCCGTCGCAGCTCGGCCAGCTCCGCAACAACCACCCACAGACCCACCAGCTCACCTCGGCAGCGACGGCAGAAGTGGACGGCTCGGTCAGCGTCGAGGACATCAACGTCTCCGGCGCCTTCCGCACCATCGCCTTCGCCAGCCTCGGCCGGGCTCAGCCCTACGTCACCGCGGTCGACATCTCCGGCACCACGCCGTCGCCGCTATGGGCCAATGACTTCTACGACAGCGACTTTCATGGCTCCGAGCTGTCTCCGTCGGTGGGCTTTGCCTCGCGACCGAGCGCCGACAAGCGCTTCATCGTGGCCATCACCTCGGGCCTCGCCTCGAGCGCTCTCGACGAATATCTCTACGAGCTCGACGCAGCGACGGGCAGCGTACTCACCAAGACCAAGCTCAACACGGGCTCAGCATCGGCCAAGGCCTACGGTTTTGCCGGCTACCCCAACCTCGTCGACACCGACCAAGATGGCCTCATCGATCGCGTCTACGCCGTCGACACCTCGGGCCGCCTTTTCAAGCGCGACCTCACCTCGGGCGCCACCTGCGCCATCGCCAACCTCGGCGAATCGGTCTATTCCGGCATGTCGGTCCTCGTCACCACCACCGGCTCCGGTCACGCGGTGAAGCTCTTCGTCGGCGGCGGTCCCAACCCCGACGGCTCGGGCAGCGTCGCCAGCGGCTATCACATGTTCGCCTTCCAGGACGACGATCCCATCGGCGCATGCACCAGCACCGGCGCATCGCTGGTCTACCAACAGCTCCTACCGACGGGCCAAAAGATCTGGGCCTCTCCGTTCGTCGGCGCCGACCAGGTCTTCTACGCCTCGGCAGCCACCACCTCGCTCAGCGTCTGCCAATCCGCCGACGGCACGCTCTTCGCGATGCCCACCAGCGGCGACGGCGCCGGCAACCCGACCAGCGGCCAGACCTCCCTCACGCTGTCGGGCTCACCCGTCTCCAGCATCCGCGTCTACGACGGCCACGTCCTCGTCAACGTCGTCGGGGGCAAAACCACCGTCATCGGCGGCCAAACCTGGAACAACGCCCCCTCGACCAACAACGCCGGCGGCCAAGAAGTCCAAGCCCTACGCGGCCTCTCCTGGTCCGAGAATTGACAGTCGTCGGAACCCTGAGAGGGTTCCTGTCGATCTACGCAGTCAGGAACTACCCACAAAATAAAACTGGCCCGGCGAACTAGTCGCCGAGCCAGTAAGTGTCTTCGCGAAGTGCTTAGATGCGCGAGACGTTCGCCGCCTGGAGACCCTTGGGCCCCTTGACGATCTCGAATTGAACCTGCTCGCCCTCGGTGAGGCTACGGAAGCCCTCGGCCACGATGGCCGTGTGGTGCACGAACAGGTCTGGGCCGTTCGCCTGGGTGATAAAGCCAAAACCCTTCGCGTCGTTGAACCACTTCACGGTGCCTTTTTCCATCTGAATATTCCTTGCTTGCTCGGTCGTGCGTCCACTTCGCCACTAAGGCCGACCGCTACTGTTTGCACTGGGGAGGTCAGATTGGATTCCGACGGAGAAAAATCGAGGATTCGACTTCACTTCCAGAGTATGAGTCTGCACACCAGCTTGAACGCAAAAACACCTTGCTCCCATCCCGCGCCCTTGTCGAGCACTATTTTACGAACTGTGCTCTTTTGTAGGTGCCGGGTCATTTTTTGCGAGCCAACAGCAGGCCGTCCCCGACGGTGAGCAGGCAAGCCTCCACGCGGGCGTCGTCGCGGACCTTGAGGTTGAGCGCCTGCAACGCAGCGGTGTCTGCGTCGCTGGACCTCGGCCCGACCACCTCTCCTGACCACAGCATGTTGTCGAGCAACAGGAGCCCATTGGGCCTGACGAGGCGCAGGCAGCGCTCGTAGTAGGCGTCATAGCCGCCCTTGTCGGCGTCGATGAACGCCAGATCGAACGAATTTTCGCCTTCTTTGCTCAGTAGACCGTCGAGCGTGGCCAAGGCCGGCCCGAGCCGCAGATCGATGCGCTCTGACACGCCTGCCGTCTGCCAATGGCGCCGGCCGATCGACGTCCACTCGTCGCTGACGTCGCATGCCACCAACAGCCCACCGGGCGGCAGCGCAGCCGCCATCCACAGCGCCGATGCGCCGGTAAACGTCCCCACCTCCACCACCCGCCTGGCGCCAATCGACGCCACCAAGATCGACAACAAGGCGCCCTGATCTGGCGCGGTCTGCATCCGCGCTGCCGGCAGCTTCTGGGTCTCGGCCCGCAACGCCGCCTGCGACGGCGTCAGCCGCACCATGAGCTCGTTCACATAGCGATCGACAGCCTCGGGAACCAACGACTTTTGCGGCATGGAGCGGACTCTACGCTATTTGCTCGCGCCGTAATAGGCCACACCACGACGTACTTTGCCGTCGCTGTTGAAGGTCAAGATCTCGCAGGCCCGGACATTGGCCCCATCGATGGTATCCGACAGGTACTCGATGGTGAGCACGCCGAGCCGATCGAGGTGCGCAGCGTCGACGGCAAAATGCAGCGTCGGCCGGCGGTCGAGCGCCGCCGTCCAGTAGGCCCTGAGCGCGTCTTTGCCGACCACCTCGGGCGCGCCCGTCAGCGCCGCCGCCTTGGGACTCACGAACACCACCTCGTCGCTGAACAGGGCCAATACGGCTTCCAGATCGCGTCGATTCCAGGCCGCGGCCCACTCCTCTGCAAACGCCACCCCGTCGAGAGGCGGCAAGATGGCCCGCGTCGGCAACGGTGCCCAGGCAGCCTCGAGCTCGGCCGCCGCCACCCAGGCAGCGACGAGCGGATGTTCGAACAGCGCGTCGACATAGGCCTGCGAAGCGGTCCCTACCGGCAGCGCATAGGACCGAATCCTCGTCGCCACCGGCGCAAACATGGCGTCGGCGAGACAGAAGGGCCCGAACAAGAATTTGCCCCCGAGAATATCGGCGTGCGCGCGACACTGCGCCCACAGGGCCTCGATGCGGTCGAGATCACGGCGCGCACCCACCGAAAGAGGTGCCGGTGCCCGCCGGCACAGATCCATCGGATGCTCGGCCCTGAGCGCCGTAAACCCCGACGCCATCTCCTGCGACACCGCCCGCGCCAGCGCCCGTCGGGCGCGATCTGCTGGCCACAGCGACGGAGACTGCTCGGCGACATACTCGGCGATGGCCAGCGCCTCATGCACCACCACCTCGCCGTCACGCAGTACCGGCACCTTGCCGCTCGGTGAGCCAATCGCGTCGGCGAAATCGACGATCCCGAGCCGAACCAAGCGTTCTGAATACGGGTGTCCCGACGCTGCCACCGCGAGCCAGGCCCGCATGGACCAGGACGAATACCGTTTGTCGGCGATGGTGAGCACGTAGGGCGCGGCGGCCGGCGCAGTGGCCTTTGTCATGCGGGAATGATAGGTCCAAGAGATGGAAAACGACGGCCGAATGATGGATTTTCCGCTCAGCGTCACCCATCTGCTCGAGCGCGGCCGCGCCATGTTTCCCTCCGTCGAGATCGTGTCGCGCCTGCCGGGCAAGGCGCTGGTGCGCCACACCTACGCCGACACCTACCGTCGCTCGGAACAGCTCGCACGCGCCCTACAGCGGCTCGGCGTCAAGCGCGGCGACCGGGTGGCGACCCTGTGCTGGAACCATCAGCAGCACCTCGAGTGCTATCTGGCCGTGCCCGCCATGGGCGCCGTGGTCCACACGCTCAATTTGCGCCTTCATCCCGACGACCTCACGTACATCGCCAGCCACGCCGGCGACTCGGTGGTCGTCGTCGACCGGACCCTGTGGCCGCTCTTCGACAAGTTCCGCGCCGGCATTCCGTCGCTGCGTCATATCCTGGTCGTCCGCGACGACGGCGGCGCCTTGCCCGAGGGGACACTGGACTACGAAGCGCTCCTCGCCGCCGAGACCGCCGGCCCGCACAGCGACGGCACCGAGCCCGCAGCCGACTCGCCGCTCCAGCTCGGCGACGAGAGACACGCGGCGATGATCTGCTACACCTCCGGCACCACCGGCAAACCCAAGGGCGTGGTCTACACCCACCGCTCGATCGTCCTGCACACGCTGGCCATCTCCATGGCCGACATGATGGGCATCGGCCGCGGCGACGTGGTGCTGCCGGTGGTCCCCATGTTTCATGCCTCGGCGTGGGGCCTCCCTTACGCCGCGTTTCTCAACGGCAGTCGCCTGGTCATGCCCGGCCCGCATCTCGACCCAGAGTCGATCCTCGACCTCATGGCCGAGGAGAAGGTCACCGTCGCGGCGGGCGTGCCCACCATCTGGATCGGCATCTTGCAGCTGCTCGATGCGCATCCCGGGCGATGGAATCTGTCGTCGGTGCGGACCATGGTCATCGGCGGCTCGGCGGCGCCGCCGTCGATGATCCAGGGTTTTGCCGACCGACATGGCCTCCATGTCACGCATGCCTGGGGCATGACGGAGATGAACCCGCTCGGCACCATGGCGCGGCCGACACCGGCCATCGTCGCCCGTGGGCCCGAGGCGGAGTTTGCCGCGGTGACCTCACAGGGTGCGGCAGCGCCGTTCGTCGAGATGCGCCACGTCGACGACAGCGGCAAGCATCTACCGTGGGATGGAAAAGCCATGGGCGAGCTCGAGGTGCGCGGCCCGTGGGTGGTGAAAAGCTACTTCGGCGACGAGGGCCCGGACCGCTTCACTGCCGACGGGTGGTTCAAGACCGGCGACGTGGTCACCATCGACGCCGACGGCTTCATGCGCATCACCGATCGATCCAAAGACGTCATCAAGAGCGGCGGCGAATGGATCAGCTCGGTGGCGCTGGAGAATGCGCTGATGGCCCATCCCGCAGTCTTGGAGGCTGCGGTCTTCGGTGTCGCCCATCCCAAGTGGGACGAGCGCCCCGTCGCTGCGGTGGTCTTCAAGCCAGGCGTCACGGCCACGGAGGCCGAGCTCACGACGCATCTGGCCGGCCAGTTCCAGAAGTTCTGGCTGCCCGATGCCTACGTGGTGTTGACCCAGATTCCGCGCACGTCGACGGGAAAGTTCCTGAAGCAGAAGCTGCGCGAAGATCACGCCAAGATCCTGTCGTCGTGAGCACGATGTGGTGGTGGCTGGCGGCGATCGTGGCCTGGGTGGCGTTCGTCTTTTTCGCCGTCAAGCCGCGCCTTCCCACCAGCAAGAAACCGTCGCTGACCTTCACGTTCATCCTGCTCGGCGGCATGGTGAGCCTCTCGGTGTCGTTCTTCATGCTGCGCGCCATGTACGCCTCCGGCAGCGTGGTCACGTATCGGGTATGCCCCACCACCGTCGGTGAGCGCCTGGCGGTGGTCAAACGTTTCGGCCGCGGCAAGGCCGACCAACGCATCGATTGGCTCGACACCGCCACCGGCAAACGCGTCGCCGCCAGCGCAGTCCCCGACGGCGCCCGCTTCGCAGGCCAGACTGGCGACTTCGTCTGGATGAAGACGCCAGAAGGCCTCGTGGCCTGGAGTGCGGTCACCGGTCGTCGCAACAGCGTCACCGACACCCCCATCCCCGATCCAGCCGCACCGACCATCGCGCGCAACGCGGCCTGGCCCAAGCCCCTCGTCGGCGAGCTCGTCGGCATCGTGCCCCTACATCGCGGCTTCGCCCTCCTCTATTCTGACCAGCGGCAAGATCGCAGCGAAGTCGACGCCGTCGACGCCACCGGCCGTCTTTTGTGGCGTTACTGACCCACAGCTAAAACGGCGAATTGAGTAAGAAATAGACCTGGCTGCCGCCGCCCGTGTTGGCGCCATAGGCGTAGCCGAGCTGCAGCGCGGCCGGGAAATAGTAGAAATAGTCGAGCTCGAGGATGACCTCGGCGCCCACCCCGAGCTTGAGTCGATCGGCGCGAATGCCGTCGCTGACGAGGAACGCGCCGCCATAGTCGGCGAAGACCTTGCCGTGCAGGCGCTTGAAGTAGAGCGGCAACGTGCCGTAAAGCCCCCGCTGGATCCAGGCGATGGGAAACCGATATTCCAGATTTACTACATGATACGAATCGCCATATTGTGAGCCGGCTGGATAGCCGCGCAGCGACGCCGAGCCCGGCCGGGAAAAGTCGAAGATCGACGTCAACAGATCCTGTTGCGCATACCCGCCGAGCGAGAAAAACTGCCGGCGCGACGGGTCGCCGCCGGCGATGCCGCCGCGATAGCTGAGTGCCAGCACATGCGAGTGGAGCCGAGGCCAGCGGATGGGCAGATATTCGGCCCAGCGCCACTGCGCCGAATACACCTCGCGGCCGCCGCCGAGATAGCGCGATCCGAACGCCGCGGTGACGCCGATCTCCCGGCCTTCCTCCTTGGACACCGAGTAGGTATAGCGACGCGCGTCCGAGTACGAAAAGCCGACGGCCAGGCCGGCCGTGCGGCCGGTGTCGGGATAGTGCGGCGCGAGCTGTGTCGGATCCGGCTCGGGTGGCCGCGTCAATGAGCGTGTGTAGCTGAGGCTGTAAGACACGCCGAGATCGGCCGACTGTGCCCGGCGCCGCAAGATGGGCAGGCCCACCGACGTGCCCGTTGACCAGGCCTCTTCGTCATAGCCGATCTCGACGCCATTGACGCGTAGGCCACCCCGACGCCCGAGCGAGCGCGCCGCTCCCATCGTGAGCGACGGCCAAATGCCCGTATACGAATAATTCAGCGCCGCCGACACCGCATCCGCACGGCCGGTCGAAAAGCCGAGCGACAGGGACCAGGCATGGTGCGCCACCAGATCGGTGCCCGACAGCACGAGGCCCAGCACCTCGCCGTAGCTGCCCGGCTGCGCAAACGGCTGAAAATAGAACGGCAGCATGGTGCGCCATGGCCGATAGGGCTTCGACGGCAACGGCGCCGCGGCGCGCACCGGCAACGACTCCGGTCGATCGAGCAACGCCGGCGCAGCCTCGACGAACGTCGACGGATCGAGCGCCGCGGTCTCCAGCACATAGCCGTCGGCGGCAAAGCCCACGAAGGCCACCGTGCGTCCATCTGGCGAAATCGCCGGCTCGAAGACGCCACCGAGCACGTTGGTCACCTGATAGATCTTCTGGCTCTCTCGATCGAACGCATAGAGGTTGAAGATCGAGGTGCGATCGGACGAGAAATAGAGCCATTTGCCGTCGGGGGAATAGCGCGGCTCCAGATCGAGCGAGCGGTCGTTGGTGATGCGAGTGAGCTGGCGTGTGGCCAGCTTCATGACCCAGATGTCGCGATAGCCGCCCTCGCGCCACCAGGAGAACGCGACCTCGGTCCCGTCGGGCGACAGCGTTGGCGTATACACCTGCTCGAAGTGCTGCGGCGGCAACAGCGCGTCAATCTTTCCACTGGCAAGATCGATTCGACCAAGCCCCCGCGACGAAGCCCGATTGATCTCGAAGACGGCGAAGCTGCCGTCGGTGGCAATGCTGGGATGGTTGGCGCGCAGGCCCCTCGTCAGTCGCCGCTCGGTCTTCTTCTGGGTGTCCCACAGATAGAGGTCGAAATAGTCGTAGAACGTGTGCCAGGGCTGCGCGGCGGCGTAGAGCATGAAGCGTCCGTCGGCGGAGACGCTGGGGCCGTTGGCACCGTCGACATCGTGATGGGTAGAGAGGCCTTTACCGTCGAGCCCGACCTGACGGATCTGCGACCGCGAGTAGCCGTCCGAATCGTTGAAGACGAGGGTGCCATCCGGCAAGAACGCCGGCCGGCTCAGCGACGGACGCGGCGGGACCAGGCGGCGCGTGACGGTGAGGCCGCGGCGGGTGAGCGCATCCCGCTCTGCCGTAAAACGCCGTTCCAGGTCGGCGCGAAAGTCGCCGTACAGATCCATCCACGTTCGCCCGACCGCGCGCTTGAGGCTCCGGTTGAGCGCGCCGGGGATGCAGTTGGACCCATAGTCGTCGTAAAACCGTCGCAGCGCGCTTTCGCCAAACCTCGTCGAGACATAGCGCAAAAACGCCGACCCATAGAGATAGGCGCTGTTGCCGAACGGAAACTGGATCGGGTTGTGGGTGATCTGGTCGATACGTTGAAAGCGGCCTTCCAGCGTCTGCTGGCGTAGATACATGTTCCAGATCGAGCTGCGCAGCCGGCCGCCCGAGGTGCGCTCGGTCTCCTCGAAGACCGCCAGGCCCTCGATGATGAAGCGCGGCAAGGTCTGGTTCGGCGCGTAAGCGATGCCGAGTCGGCCCCAGCCGAGGACGGCGTTGACCGCCGGCGCACACCAGCCGCCGATGGTGCCGATGTGGAGGATGTGCGTGTACTCGTGCGTGAACAGCGCCCGCAGCCAGTCGTCGAAGTCGCTCAGCTCACTGCGATCGTCCGGCGCCGAGGCGAACAGGCGCACAGCGGGATAGGGCTGCACCGTCGCCGAGCCGTTGGAGTCGTCGACCTCGTCGGTGACGAGCACCTCGGTCTTGCGATGTCGAGACAGGCCAGGCCCGAGTACCGTGCTCAGCTGGGTGTGGACGTCCTCGGCGATGACGGCGAGTCGCTGGGCGACTTCTTCCAGGCCGTTGCCGTCGCTGGGTTGGCGAAAGACATAGTAGTTGACGCGAAAATGCGCGGTCTCGATGGTGCGATAGACCCGGCGCGCGTCATCTGCATGGGCCAGGCCCGTCGGCATGGCCAGCAGCACGGCGGCCAGCGCGAGAAATCTGACCACCGAAAAAACGTCTCAGACGTCTCGGGCCAGAACCCGACTCACCGTCGAGAAACCCAGCCCGGCATAGAAGCGCTCGGCGTCGGTGTTGCCGTCCCAGACGGTGAGCACCAGCTGCTCGGCACCGTTGCGACGCGCCCAGGCCCGCACTGCTTCGATGAGCTCACGGCCACAACCGCCCCGCCGCGCACGGGCAGATACGATCAGCTCCTCGACATGCACCCGACGCGCCGGATGCAACAGCGGATCGGTGGGCGTCTCATGCAAGGTGACCGCGGCCAGGCCCACGGGCGATTCACCCGCCCGCGCCGCCAGCAACACCGCGCGACCCGGCCCACGCCGCGGCACATTGCGACCGCCCCCGTCGGCACGAAAGAACCGCGGCTGCAGCTTGGCGTGAAAGCTGGCCGACTCCGCACACAGGCGCAGCACGTCGAGGAGGTCGGCGTCGTCGGCTTCCCAGATGCGAAATGCCGGCTTCGCCTGCGCGCGCGCTTTGGGCATCGAATCTCTAGATCACTTCGACGCGCCCAGCGCTTTGGACAACACGTCTTCGACGTCGCGGCGCGAGATGGGCTTCTTGACGAAGAAATCGGCGCCAAGGCTGCGTGCCTGGGCTTCCGTCGCTGCGGCGCTCTCGGTGGTGCAGACGCAGATGGGCATCTTGGCCAGCGCGGCGTCTTCTCGGACACGCTTGATGAGCTTCATGCCGTCGAGAATGGGCATGTTGAGATCCACGAACATGAGATCGAAGCGCTCGGATGCGAGCAGGCGCAGCGCGGCCAAGCCGTCGGCAGCCTCGGTGACCTTGGCGCCATAACGGCGCACCGCCAGGCTCAACAACTGGCGCATTGCGGGCGAATCTTCGACGACCAGGATGGTCGCCTCACGTTTTTCAGCAGTCTTTTCGCTCACGCGGCACTCGCCACATCGTGGCGCTCCAGAAACGGGGTGAAGATACGGACCAATTCTAGCGGACGCTCGAGCTGGGCATTGTGACCGCACGCGGGCACGATCTCGAGCCGTGCACCGGGAATGCGACGCGCAAGCTCCCGCCCGAGCGCCAGTGGGACGACGCGATCTTCGTCGGGGAAGACCAAGAGTGTCGGCAGCGCAACGGCTTCGATATCCGGATTATCCGCCCGCGCGGTCCCCAAGGTACGCAAGACCGCATATGACGCCTCGCGCCCACCGGCGCGATTGAAGCGCTCCCAGTAATAGTCGACGAAGGCCTCGGTCACCGGCGCCGGATCGCGGAAATGATCGCGCAGCATCATGCGACGCATCTGATCCTTGGTGACGAAGGTCTTCCACAGGAACTGGCCCACACCGGGGGTGAGCAAGATCTTGCCCTCGGGCGGCAACGGCAGCGGCAAGATCGCCGGCGACATCGCCACCACCCGACCGATGCGCTTCGGAAACCGCGCCGCGACGGTCAAGGCCACGGCGCCGCCGAGCGAGTGTCCGACGAGGTCGACGGTCTCGGCGCCGAGACGGCCCAAAAGCTCGTCTACCAACGCTGCATACGCGGGCAGATCGTATGCAAAAGAAGAAGGATCGGGCCGGTCGCTTTCCCCAAAACCGGTCAGATCCAGGGTCCAAATCTCACGATCTTCTGGCAAGAGCTGGAGCACCTCGCGCCACGCCCAATGCGACAACATGAAGCCGTGCAGCAGGAGGACGGGCGGGGCTTTTGCCGTCGCTGTGCCGGCCTTGGCCGGACGACTCGTCACGAACACGCGGCCCGCAGTGGTGTCCACGAATCGTCCCGGTAAGCTCACCACGACCTCCCAAAACTTGACCTGCAACCGAATAGCCAACTCACATCCAATCTCTTAACACATCAGATTGCCTCTTGAAATCGATGGCCGAATCCGCTTATAACGCGGCTCGACAAGGAGGACTGGAAATCATGCTGAAGAATATCGGTGCTGTTCTGATCATCGCTGGCTCGCTGGCCGCGGCTGGCTGCGACGAGAAGAAGACCGAAGTCAAGGTCGAGCCGGCCAAGATGGAACCGGCCAAGATGGAGCCGGCCAAGATGGAGCCGGCCGCGACGGGCGACGCTGGCGCCAAGGCTGCTGCTGATGTGAAGGCCGATGCCACCAAGGCTGCCGCTGACGTGAAGGCCGATGCCACCAAGGCCGCCGCTGACGTCAAGGCCGAGGGCACCAAGGCCGCCGCCGACGTCAAGGCCGATGCCACCAAGGCAGCCGCTGACATCAAGGCTGACGCGACCAAGAAGGCCGCCGACGTCAAGGCCGCCGACAAGAAGAAGTAGTCGTCGCTGGATGGATCCGCTCCGGACATCCGGAGCGGCAAATTCACCGTGGCAGACCCTGTTGGAGCTCAGACTCTGACGGGGTTTGTTGCGTTTTGGGCCTGCTGCAACGTGTGTAGTTGCCCACACCTGCGCGGCAGGTCTACCACAGCCTCTGGAACTCGGCCTGTGGCGCGGGGCTTTTGACGGCATAGCGGTTGCTTTGTGAAGGCGCGGAGCTTTCATGACCCCACGCGCGCTCGTCCTCGTCATTGCCCTCGTTGCTGTTGCCAGCTGTACCCGCCCCAGGATCATCCCGAGGCTCACGTCGTTTTCGCCGGCGGATGCGCCGCTTGGCTCAGTGATCAACGACACGATGCCGATGTCGTTTCAATTCTCGGCGCCCATGGTAACCGCCGCCGAGGTGGGCGCCGAGCTCGGCCCACCGTTCTCGGTCGTCATCACCCCGCCGCTGCCAACGCGCGCGCACTGGAGCGATCGGCAGACCCTGGTGGTCTCACCCACCCAGCCCTATCACCGCGGCACCCGCTACAAGATCAAGCTCGGTGGCACGCTCGCAGCGGCGGCCCCGACGCAGAGCTTCGTCTACCGGCCGCTCAACGTCTTCGTCGTGCGCCCCGACGAGCTCAGTCAGGCGCCCCTCGATCCGGTGATCACCGTCGAGGCCAACCAGCCGCTGTCGCCGGAGATCTTGCCGCACTGTCAGCTCGGCGGCGCGAGCGGAAACATTGCCCTCGCGCTCCTCGACACGGCCGACCCCGTCGGTGGCCGCTTCGCCCTCACGCCGCAGAAGCCGCTCGAGCGCGACCATGCCTATGTCCTCACCTGTGCGCAGCTCATGCCCAGCGACGGCAACGAGCCACTGTCCCAACCGTTGGTGGTGCCGCTGCACACCCAGCCCGCCTTCCGTCTTCTGTCCTCCGCCCCCGCCGGTCGCGACGTCTCCGCCAGCGACGCCCAGATCGGCCTCGTCTTCTCCACACCCGTGGAGCTCGACGACGTCCGCAAGCACCTGTCGTCGAAGCCCTCCATCCGCGCGCTACGCCAGGGCCAGCTCGATCCCACCCATACGCACTACACCGCGCGCGTCGACCTCGACACCGATACCGACTACCAGATTGAGCTCGCGGCCGGGCTTCGCGATCGCTTCGGCCAGACGCTGGAGGCCGCCAAATTCGCCTTTCACAGCGGCGACGCCGAACCCAAGCTCAGCCTCGAGACCGGCATCTTCACCGTCGAGACCGCGCGCGCCGGCTATCCCATCTGGACCCGCAATGTGGACGAGGTCGACATCACCTGCGCCCGCGTCCCCCAGGCCCAGATCGTCAAGCTTCTCACCTCGACGATGCACTACGACCCCTGGTACGACGCCTCCGGCACGCTCGACTGGAAGGACTTTGGCCTCCACGCCCGCACCAGCACGCGCAAGCCCAAGGCCAAGCGCAACAGCTGGCATCTCGACGAGGTTCCGCTCGGCGAGACCTGTGGCGGCAAGCGCGGCCCCGGTCTCTATCTCGCCGAGGTCTCGACGCCCCGGGTCGACACCCGCAGCCGCTCCTATGGCGACCACCGCGTGCTGGCCAACGTGACCGATCTGGGGCTGCTCCTCAAGACCGGCAACCGCTCGGGGCTCATCTGGGTGACCTCGATCTCGAGCGGCACCCCCGTCGCTGAGGCCGAGGTGGTCGTCTTTCGTCCCAGCGGCGGCAAGGCAGCCTTCCGCGGCAAGACCGACGCCAGTGGCCTGTTGCGCCTACCCGGCATCGTGACCCTGCTTGGCGCCGGCAAAGAGCGTATCGACGACAGCAGCGACGAGGAGGCCGAGTTTCGCGGTCGCCGCCTCATCGTCACCGTCGAGAAAGCCGGCGACATGGCGGTGGTCGACGGCAACTGGCAGAACGGCGTCCAGATCTGGAACTTCGGGCTCGCCGCCGATCGTTCACTGACCAGCAACGCGATGCGCGGCTTCATCCAGTCCGACCGTGGCCTCTACCGCCCCGGCGAGACCGTCGCGTTCAAGGGGCTGGTTCGCGAGATGGGCGTCGGGATTCCGAAGGGCAAGGTCGAGGTCACCGTCACCGACGCGCGCGCCAAAGAGGTCTTTCACGAGCGCCGGCCGTTGTCGGCGTTTGGTGGTTTCTGGTTCCAGCTTCCACTCGGCGCCGAGGCCTCGGTCGGCGAATACACCGTCCAGGCCAAGCTCGCTGGCACCACCTTCCACGAGCAGTTTCTCGTCGAGGAATTCCGCAAAGCCGAGCTCGAGATCCGCCCGCTTGGCGCGGTGCACAACCAGGCGCTCAAGAAGCGCGTCGAGTTCAAGTTCGAGGCGGCCTATCTCTTCGGCGCGCCGGTCTCCAACACCAAGGTCGCCTGGTCGGTCTCCCGGCGGGCGCGCCACTTCACCCATCCACGCTTGCCCGAGTTCACCTTCGAGCAAAATCGATCTTGGTGGGATTGGCACTACGATTCACGCGACTCGGGCGATGTCATCGACGAGGGCGAGGTCGAGACCGACAAGACCGGCCATTTTCGCTTCCGCGTCGTCGCTGACAAGGCCGACGGCGGCCCGCAAGACTACATCGCCCGCGCCACCATCGAGGGGCCGAGCGGCCAGACGACCACCAAGAGCACCGTGGTCACCGTGCACGAGACCGATCGCTACGTGGGCCTGCAGGCGCAAGAATATGTGCAGGCCGTGGCCATGCCCTTCTCGGTGAATCTCGTCGCCGTGGATCTCGACGGCAATCAGGTCGCCGGCACCGCCGAGCTGAGCGCCGTCCAGGTTCGCCAGCATTGCACACCGGATCCGTCCGTCTATCGGTGGCGGCAAAACTGCACCGAAGAAAAAGTGCCGCTGTTCCGGCGCCAAGTGGCGCTGTCTCCGACTGGCGCGGTCGCTGAGCGCATCAACCCCACCGAGGCCGGCCAGCTGGAGATCGCCATCGAAATGCCCGACACGACCGGCAAGTTGGCGCGCGCAGCGACGACCATCTGGGTCATCGGTGCTGGCGAGGCCTTCTGGAGCGGCGACGAATCCAACCGCATGTCTCTCGTGGCCTCCAAACGCGAGTATCACGTCGGGGACGTGGCCAAGCTGGTGCCGCGCGCCGGCTTCGATCCCAGCGCGGCCTTGGTGACTCTCGAGCGCGATGGCATCCTCGAAGCTTGGGTGACCGATCCGAGAAAGAGCGGTCTCGGCGTCGAGATCCCGGTCAACGGCACGCTCGCACCCAATGTCTTTGCCTCGGTGGCCGTGGTGCGGGGCCGCGTCGGCGACGGCGATCGACTGCGACCCAGGTTCCGGATGGGCATGACCGAGCTCGTGGTCTCGGCCGAATCCGAGCGCCTCGACATCGCCATCGACACCGGTCGCAAAGAATTCCGTCCCGGCGATACGGTGAGCGGCATCTTGCGCGTCTCACATCACGGCCAGCCCATCGCCGCCGAGGTCTCACTCTCCGTCGCTGACGAAGCCGTCCTGCAAGTGATCGACTACCACACACCCGATCCCATGAAGGCCTTCTATGCCACCTGGGCGCTCGGCGTCGAGACCGCCACCACGCTCAACCGCATCGCCCGTCTGCGCGACCCCAACGAGGCCGATCCTGACGAGGGCGGCGACGGGCCCCAGCACGCGCCCGACCGGATTCGCTCGCGGTTTTTGAGCTCGGTCTTCTGGAAGCCGGCGCTCGTCACCGACGACAAAGGTGAAGCAGGGTTCACGTTCGTCTTGCCCGACAACCTGACCTCTTTCCGCTTCATGGCCGTCGCCGCCGACCACGATCTCCACTTTGGCAGCGGCGACACCCGCATCGTCGTCAAAAAGCCGCTGGTGACGCAGCCGGTGTTGCCGCGGTTTCTCAGCGCCGGTGATCGTGCCGAGGTGGGCGTGGTGGTGCGCAATCTGTCCGGCCAGGCGGGCACGCTGACGCTCACCGCCGAGGCCACCGGGGCGCGTTTGTCGTCGACCACCGCCACCGCCAAGGTCGCCGACAACGGCGAGGCACGGCTCCACTTTACGGCCACCGCGCTCGATGCCGAGAAGGCGACGTTCCGTTTCCATGCCTCGCTGGGAGACGAAAAAGACAGCCTCGAGCTGACCGTACCCGTGGCGCGCCATCTCCAGCTCGACAAGACTTCGTTGTCGCGCGGCGAGCTCAAGGGCGCTGTCGACGTGCCGGTCGCTTGGGCCCCGGTGCTGCGCGATGCCGGCTACCTCGAGATCTCGGCCGATCAGAGTGGTCTGTCGTCGCTGGGCGGGACCTTGCGCGAGCTGATTCAATATCCGTACGGCTGCCTCGAGCAGACCTTGTCCGGCTTCATCCCGCTCACCAAAGTGGCCGACCTCGCCAACTCGCTCGATCTGCCCGAGCTCAAGACCACCGCGCTCAAGACCTACATCCGCATCGGCGCCGCCAAAGTCGTGCGTCATCAGCATCCTGACGGACACTTTTCGCTCTGGCCCGGCGCCCAGCCCGAGCCACACCTCACCGTCTACGCGCTCTACGGTCTCGACGAGGCCCGTCGCGCCGGCGTCACCGTCGATCAAGAAGCCGTCAAACGCGGTCTGGCTGCCATGAGCGCCTGGGCGCGCGCGAATGTCAGGCTTACGTCAGGATATGACCTCGGCACCGTCGCGCAGGCCATCTATGTGCTCGACGAATTCGGCTATCCCGACCCAGGACTCGAGCAGCAGCTCTTCGCCACCCGCCGCACCATGCCGGTCTATGGGCAGGCGTATCTGTTGATGGCGCTCGGTAACAACCCACACATGAAGACCGAGACCAACACGCTGGCCGATGAGCTCTTGGCGCTGCTCACCGTCGACGGCAAGGGTCTGGCTGTGTCCGAGCCTCTCGCCGGCGGCGCCTACTACATGAGCAGTGACACCCGATCCACCGCCATCGTGCTCCGGGCACTCCTCCGCGTGCGGCCCAAGAGTGTCGCCATCGCGGCACTCGCCCGCACTCTCCTCGCCCGTCAACGCAGCGACGGCAGCTGGCGCTCGACGCAGGAATCCAGCCAGGCGCTGGTCGCGCTGGCCGACCTGGCCCGTGCCGACGCCCGTCGCGCGCCGGTCCACCTCAAGGTCACGCTCGGCGGCAAGCGTCTCGCCGCGGCCACGGTCAAAGGCAGCGGCGTCTTCCATCTCCGCGTCGCGCTCACCGACGTCCAGCCGGGCACGCTGCGCCTCGAGTCCGACGGCTTGGTGCAATACCAGATGCGCCTCGTGCAAGCGTCGCGCCCCGATCACGCCAAAGCGGTCGGCCACGGTCTCGGCATCGTGCGCACTTATGAAGACGCCATCACCGGCTCCGAGCTGACGCAAGTGAAGGCCGGTCAACAAGTCAAGGTGCGCCTCATCGTCACCGCTGACGCCGACCAGACGCGCATCGCCGTCCACGACCCGTTGCCCGCCGGGCTCGAACCGGTGGTCCCTGAGCTCGAGCGCCGCGATCCAGATCTCGAGCAACAGCGACGGGAAGAGGCGCGCTGGTCGCCTCCTGACTGGGTCTTCTCCGAGCTGCGTGACGACCGCGCCCTTGCCTTCGCCGATCGCTTGAGCGCCGGCACGCATGTCTTCGAATATCTGACCACCGCCACCACCACCGGCCACTTCGAGGCCGCCGCGCCCACCGTCGAGAACATGTACGATCCCGACATCTACGCCCGCGGCGTCGGCGGCAGCTTCGACATCAAGTCCCGCTGATGCGCTGGGTGTGGCGGGCCGTAGATCTCGGCTTGGTGGCGCTGTTGTTGCTCATCGCCGTGCCGTACGACGTCGACAGCCTGGACCCGGATCTCGATGGACCGGTGGTCGTCACCGATCGACGCGGTGTGGTGCTGCGTACCGTGCCGTATGCGAACCGAGGTCGCGGTGAGTGGATGCGGCTATCGAGCCTGCCACCGACGGCAGTCCTGGCCGTGCTGGCCTCCGAAGACGCGGGCTTCTTCGGCCATCACGGTGTCGATCCCACCGGCCTCGGGCGCGCGGTCTGGCTCGATCTGCGACGGCACCGGCTGCTCTACGGCGGCTCGACCATCACCATGCAACTGGTCAAGCTGCTGCACGGCAACGAGACCCATCGCAACCTCGGCAACAAGCTGCGTGAGGTGCTGTGGGCCTTGCGTCTCGAGCGCGCCGTCGACAAACAGACCATCCTCGAGCAGTACCTCAACCGCGCTTACTACGGCCACGGCGCCTACGGCTTCGGTGCGGCAGCGACGACCTACTTCAACAAGCCCGCCGAATCGCTGACCAGTGGTGAGGCGCTTCTTCTCGCCATGTTGCCGCGCGCACCCACGGCCTACGATCCACTCTTGCACCTCGACGTGGCCCTCCAGCGACGGGACGACACCGTCGAACGGCTCTTTGCCGACGGCCTCATCGATGCCGACGAGCGTGACCGCGCCCACCAGCCGGTGAGTCCGGCGCTACATGCCCAGCCCTTTTTGGCCCCGCACTTCGTCAACGCGGCGCTGGCGTCCCTGCCTCCCGACGTACAACGCCATGGCGGCCGCATCCGCACCACCCTCGACGCAAACCTCCAGACCGCGCTCGAGGCACGCGTCAAAGAACATGTCGCGTCGCTCGCCGCGGCGGGCCTCCAGCAAGCCGGCGTCGTCGTCCTCGACACGCAGAACGGCGAGGTCCTGGCCTATGTGGGCTCGGCCGACTTCGCCAGCGACGACGGCCAGGTCGACATCGTCACCCGGCTGCGCCATCCCGGTTCGGCACTCAAGCCCTTCGTTTACGCCGAAGCCATCGAGGCTGGGGCCAGCCCGTCGAGCCTCGCGCTCGATCTGGCGGATGTTCCATCCGCATACAAAGCGCATCACGTAAGCGGCCAACCCGAGCATGGCCAGGTCCGTTTTCGCCAGGCGCTGGCCGGCTCGTACAACCTCGCCGCCATCCACGTCCTCGAGGCTGTCGGCGTCGAGAAAGTCCTCATGCGCCTGCGCCAAGCCGGCCTCGGCGACCTGGACGAAGCGCCCGACACCTACGGCCTCCGACTCGCTCTCGGCTCAGCCAAGGTGCGTCTCCTAGATCTCACCGCGGGCTACGGTTTCGTCGTCCGCTCAGGCACGGTGATCCCGCCACACCTCGTCATCAGCGCCGACGCACCAAGCGGCCGTCGCTGGACCGCACCCAACACAACACCGCGCCAGGTCTTCACCGCCGACACCAGCTGGCTCACCATGGACATGCTCGCCGACGCCGACGCCCGCCACCAAACCTTCGGCCACGAATTGCCGCTCGATCTCCCCTTGCCCGTCGCTGCCAAAACGGGTACCTCGCGCGGCTTCGCCGACACGGTCACCGTCGCCGCCACGCGCGAATACACCGTCGGCGCCTGGGCCGGCAGCTTCGACGGCAAACCCACCAACGGCCTAGTCGCCATGCAATCCGCCGCTCCGATAGCGCGCGCCGCCCTACTCCTCGTCGCCCACGGCAAAAAACTCACCTTACCGCCGCCACCCACCAACCTGACCCGCCACGCCGTATGCCCTCTCTCAGGCCAGCCAATCGGCCCCCACTGCGATCACCAAATCCTGGAATGGGCCCGCACGGACCAGCCAACAACGCCTTGCAACTGGGACCACAGCGACGGCCAACGCGCCTTGGCCGCCTGGCACCTGTGACCCTGCGGCCGACCAGGACTAAGACCGATCCCGGTCTCCGTGCACGCCAGCTTCGCCCGCAGCCTCGAGGAGCTCGAGGGGATACCGCGCCTTCATGTGGCGCTCGACCAGATCTTCGATGTCTTTTGCCGTCGCCATCTTGAGCGCTTCCTCGGCCAACAGGCGCGCTTCAGCGAGCTTGGCACCACGCAACACGCTCTTGACCACCGGCAGCGCCGCCGAGTTCATCGACAGCTCGTCGACGCCAAGACCAAGGAGCACCGCGGCATACATCGGCTCGCCGGCCATCTCGCCGCAGATGCCGACGCGAATGCCGGCATGATGGGCCGCGTCGACGACCATGCGGATCATCCGCAAGATGGCCGGATGCAGCGGATGATACAGATACCCGACGTGCTCGTTGACGCGGTCGATGGCCAGCGAATACTGAATGAGGTCGTTGGTGCCGATGGACATGAAGTCGGCCTCGGCCGCCAGCATGTCGGCCACCATCACCGCCGACGGCATCTCCACCATGATGCCCACCGGCAGCTCCGTGTCGTAAGCCACGCCCTCGCGATCGAGCTCGGCCTTGGCCTCCGCCAGCACGGCCTTGGCCTCCCGCAGCTCGTCGACGCCGGAGATCATCGGGAACATGAGCCGCATGCGCCCATGCTTCGACGCCCGCAACAGACCCCGTAGCTGCGCCTTGAACAACTTGCGCTCTTTCAAGCACAGCCGGATCGACCTCAAGCCCAGCGCCGGATTGGCCTCGCCGGCATAGCCGCCAAACACCAGCGACGCTGGGGCCTCCTTGTCACTGCCGAGATCAAAGGTCCGAAACGTGGCCGGAAACGGATGCAGCCGCCGCAACACGCCGCGCGCATGCATGAAGTGCTCGTCTTCACTCGGGGTGTCGGTGCGATCGAGAAACAAGAACTCGGTGCGATAAAGCCCAATGCCCTCGGCGCCGTGATCGAGGGCCACTGGCACCTCTTCCACGATCTCCACGTTGGCATAGAGGCGCACCCGCGCACCGTCGACAGTCTCGGCCGGCAGCTCGCGGTTGTCGCGCAGCGCGCGCACGAAGGCCACATGCTGCTGGCCGCGCCGCCGGTAGTCGTCGCACTCCTCTTCGGTCGGCCGAATGATCACCTGGCCGCGCATGCCGTCGACAATCAACAAGTCGCCGCTACCGACCTGCTCCGTCAGATGCTCGAGCGCCACCACCGACGGAATCTCGAACGCGCGCGCCAAGATCGCCGCATGCGACGTACGCCCGCCTTCGTCAGTGGCAAAGGCCATGACATGGCTGCGGTGCAAACTGGCGGTGTCGGCGGGCGACAAATCATGGGCCACGATGATCGCGCCGTCGGGCGGCGCCGACGGCGTCATGTCCATGCCCAACAAGTTCTGCAAGATGCGGTCGCCGACAAAATCAACGTCGGAGCGCCGCTCGCGGAAGTAGTCGACCTCGATGGCCTCGAACACCGCCTTGATATCCTCGACGGTCTTGCGCAGCGCCCACTCGGCGTTGATGTGGTCCTCACGGATGCGCCGCTTGGTCGGCTCGACCAGATGCTCGTCGCGCAGGATGAGCTGATAGGCGTCGAGGATCAGAAAATGGTCGCCGCCCGTATGCTTCTCCGACAGCCGCCGCTTGATACGCTCGAGCTGATCCGACGACGCGGTCAGCGCCGACTCCAGACGCACGAGCTCACTCTGCACATCGTCGGGATCGATGTGCCGCTTCGGCGCCTTGATCTTGCGCCGATCGATGACGAAGGCCCGCCCCACCGCCAGACCCGGTGACGCCGCGGTGCCCTGTAAAACCCTCCGCCCCTCATTCATGTATGACGAAACCTCTCACTCTTCTCCGAATTTCCCTTTGACCAACGCGCCGAGCGCCTCGAGCGCCGGCGTCGCATCGTCACCCGAGCAGGTCACCGAAATGAAGGTGCCTTTGGACGCCACCAGCATCAGCACCCCCATGATGCTCTTGCCGTTGACCTCTTGGCCGTCTTTCTCGACGCTGACGTGGCTGGCGAACTTGTTGGCGGTCTGGACGAACTTGGTCGCAGCCCGGGCATGCATGCCGAGCTCGTTTTGAATCTGTAGCCGGACCGTGACGGTCGGCGCCTTGGTGTCCACAACTATCCTCTCTATCCTCTCGTTCGGATGTGAATGCTCTTCTTGCCCGTCGCCAGGAGCTCCTCGGCGAGGGCTTCGGCGCCGACATCGCGCGCCGCCGTGCTCAGCTTCAACAACATGGGCATGTTCATCCCGCTCAGCACCACACTGTGACTGGTGCAGCGACGGCAACACAGGTTGAAAGGCGTCGACCCTTCGAGGTCGACGAGGAACAAGACATCGTCGACATGCAGCTCTTCGACGGCCAGCGCCAGGCGCGCCTCGGTCTCGGCGCGCGTCTCACCGGCCTTGACCGACACGGAGCGCACATCGGCCAACGGCCCAGCCATGGCCTCGATGGCCGCGACCATGTCGACCGCTGCCTCACCATGAGTCACGACCACGACCCCAGTCTTACTCATGGCTGGTCTCCTTTGGGCTCGGCACTGACATCCGCGCTCGCGACCGGACCACGCGCCAGATCGCGATGCCGAACGGTCAAAGGATGGCGCGGCGGGAGCCTGGCCGCCAGGGCCTTGACGACGGCGACCGAACGGTGTCGTCCGCCCGTGCAGCCAATGGCGACGGTGAGATAGCCTTTGCCTTCTTTCTCGGCCCTCGGCAACAGAAAGCTGACCAAATCCACGGTCTTATCCAAAAACGCGCGGGCGTCGTCATTGTCCAGCACGAACGACGCCACCTCGGCCTCGAGCCCCGTGTGCGCCGACAGGGCCTCGACAAAATACGGATTCGGCATCCAGCGCACGTCGAGCACCACGTCGGCCTCGGCCGGTAGCCCATGCTTGAAGCCAAACGACAGCAGCGTCAGACCCAAGACGTCGCCGGTGCGACGATAGCGTTCCTGGATGACACCCTTCAGTTGATGCACGTTGAGATTGGCGGTGTCGACGACGGCGTTGGCCTCTTCACGCAGGCCGCGCAAGAGCTCACGCTCACGCATGATGCCCTCGCGCAGGTCCTCGCCGGCCAGCGGATGCCGCCGCCGCGTCTCCGAAAACCGCCGCACCAGCGTGTCGTCGTTGGCGTCGAGAAACAGCACCTCGGGCGGATACCCGCGCCGGCGCAGATCGGCAAACGCCGACTTGTACCCGTCGAGAAACTCGTCTTCACGCGCGTCCACGCCGAGCGCGATCTGCGGCAACGTCGACGTCCGCTTGCCCTCCTCGACCATCAGATCGACGAGGTTCGGCAACAGCGGCAGCGGCAAATTGTCGACGCAGAAATAGCCAACATCCTCGAGCGCCTTCAACGCTGTCGACTTGCCGGCGCCAGAGACGCCGGTGACGATCACCACCCGCAGCGCATCACTCGACATCGTCGAGACTCGGCGGCGTCAGCACACCCGGCGTACGCGCTTCGGCTTCGATCAAACGCCGATTCAGGCTCTCCTGAAACTCACGCGCCGAATGTTTGCCCTGCACCTTCAAGAGCTGATTGCGCGCCGCGACCTCGATGATCGAGGAAATGTTACGGCCCGGCCGGATCGGCACGCGCAGCATCGGCACAGCCACGTCCAAGATCGAATGTCGCAAGTCTTCCACGCCGAGCCGATCGTACTCGTCGTCTTCGTTCCAGTCGACCAACTCGACGACCAGCTCGATCTTCTTGTGATCGCGCACCGCCGAGATACCGAACAAATCCTTGATGTTGATGATACCGAGACCGCGGATCTCCATGTGGTGCTTGATCACATCCGAGCCCGATCCAAACAGGGCGTCGGGGATGCGTCGCTGGATCTCGACGATGTCATCAGCGACGAGACGATGGCCGCGCAAGACCAAGTCCAAGGCCGCCTCACTCTTGCCGATGCCGGACTTGCCCATCAGCAAGATGCCCACGCCGAGCACGTCGATGAGGACGCCGTGCGCCGAGGTCGTCTGCGCCAGCCGATCGGCCAGCAGCTTCGACACCCGATTGATGAACACCGACGACATCAGCGCCGTGGCAAACACCGGCACGTTGTGTCGCTCGGCCCCTTCAATCAGCTCGGGCGGGACTTCGAGGCCTCGGGTGATCACCACACAGCTCGGCTCGAGCCCAATCAGCGCGTCGAGCCCAGCTCGCCGCGCCTCGGGCGTCACCGAGCGCAGATAAGAAATCTCCGTCAGGCCAAGGACTTGCAACCGTTCAGGATGGACATACTGGGTGTAGCCGGTCAGCGCCAGGGCTGGCTTCTGAATCCGCGATCCAGAGATGCGACGCCACAATCCGCCCTTGCCGCCGACGAGCTCAAGGCCAAGCCCCGTCTCGGTGACCGACGCCTCGAGCAAACTTTCGACGCGCAGGCTGGGCATGACTCAGTTGCAGCTATAACTATTGATGCTGCCTTTGACCTGGCTGCCACCGATGGTGACGTCGAAGTTGCCAGTGGTCGGCTTGGCGCCGGTGGGGTCGTAGGTGCCGAGCTTGATGCTGCCGACAGTGGCCTTCATGGTCGTGTCAGCGACCCCGTTGGCGTTGGCCGGGACGTGCAGGAAGGTGACCGCCGCGTTGGCGCCGCCCGCGTCGCAGTCGCCGCTGGCGTCGAATGCCTTGGTCGGCCACATCGGGTTGCCAGTGAAGCTGATGACGATGTCGAGCTCGGTGTGCTCTTTGGTTGCGTCGAATGGATCCGGTGCGCCGTTGCGGTCGACCGCGCAGGCCGGCCCGTAGTCGACGAAGCGGAACTTCACCTGGTCGGCGGCGAGCCCGTTGCAAAAGTAAGTCGCTTTGGACTGATAGATCTGGTCCTTGACCACGAGGTGCTGGCTCCCCACTGTGAAGGCCTGATCGCTGCTACACCCCGAAGCCAGGACCGACGCCACAACCACCGCCACCGCAAGCATCCTCATATGATCACCTATCCCTAGTAGCGCGCGTCTTCGTCGGCGATGATGCGATACATCTCCGCAGCGTCGGGCGCAGCGATGAGCCGGGTGCGAAACGACGGATCTTTGAAGAGCCGACTGATCCGCGCCAAGGCTTTGAGGTGCACGCCAGTCGAGTTCTCCGGCGCCACCAGCACGAAGAAGAGCTGCGTCGGATGACCATCCATCGACTCAAAATCGACGCCTTTGGTCGATCGTCCCACGCAGGCCACGAGCTTGCCCACCGCGTCGAGCTTGCCGTGCGGAATGGCCACGCCTTCGCCAATCGCCGTCGACGCCAGCCGCTCGCGCTCCATCAACACCTTGGCCAGCGTATCCCGGTCCACCCCGGGCACATGGCCCGCCAGGTGATCGGCCAACTCGCGGATGATGTCCGCCTTGTCTCGTGAGACCAGCTCTTCAATGACGAGCTCGGGCCGCACGAAGTCGACGATCTTCATGGGTGGCTGCTCCCTGTGTTGCTCAGGGTAGATATCAGACTTACTGGAAAATTGCGATTTTCAAGCGTGACGTCGGCGTGCGCAGCTTAGTGAATTTCGGCTGTGGCCGCCTTTTCGGACGCCTTGTCCGGTGCGCTGGTCTTGCCAGCGGCGCCGGTCTCGATGAGCCCATACGTGCTGTCTTCGCGACGGTAGACGACATTGACCTCGTGCGTGTCTTCGTTGGTGAAGACGAGGAAGTCGTTGCCGAGCAGGTTCATCTGCATGACCGCCTCGCGCGTCGACAAAGGCTTGGCGAAGAACTTCGATTTCTTGATGATCTTCGGCTCGTCCTTGGCGGACACCATCGTGGCAGCCTCGGCGTCTTCAGCCTCATGCGGCACTTCGACGACGGAGTGGATGATCTCCCGCTGGCCGTGGATGGTGGGCTGGCCCTTGTGGTGGGTGATCTTCTCTTTATAGCGACGGACCTGGCGCTCGATCTTGGCCATCACCAGATCGATCGAGGAATACATGTCCTCGGTGGTCTCCTCGCCTTTGATGATGATCCCGTTGTGTAGCGTGATCATGACGTCAGCAATGTGGTTGTACCCGCGATCGCAGGCGAGGACGACGTGGGCCTTGAGCGGATCCGGGAAGTACTTGCGGATTCGCTCGACCTTGTCGCGCGCATATTCCTTCAATGCGTCGCTTGCACCCATGTGACGGAACGTGACGGAGAGCTGCATGTGCGGTGCCTCCTCGCAGTACGGGTGAACTCAGAACAGCTGGCGCCTCTTGGACGACGAGAGGATGCCAAGTTGCTCGCGATATTTGGCGACGGTGCGACGCGCGATGTCGATGGTCTGATCGCGTAACAGCTCGACCAGCTTCTGGTCGGAAAACGGGTGTTTCAGATCTTCGGTGGCGATGAGCGTCTTGATCTTCGACTTGACCGCCTCCGACGCCAGCTTGTCGTCGTCGTTGGTCAGCCGGATGCCGCTGTTGAAGAAAAACTTGAGCTCGAAGATGCCCTGCGGCGTGTGCACGTATTTGTTGGTCGTCACGCGCGAAATCGTCGACTCGTGCATGCCGATGTCTTCGGCGACCTCGCGCAAAATGAGCGGCTTCAAGTGCGAAATCCCCTTCTCGAAG
>Ga0123336_10000481_pt1 | contig 40170 bp, 38 predicted proteins | sample SSSSmetaG_FD_96466 | JGI IMG/M metagenome (GOLD analysis project Ga0123336, IMG submission 96466) | Glacier valley bacterial and archeal communities from Borup Fiord, Nunavut, Canada, to study Microbial Dark Matter (Phase II) - ​SSSS metaG | ecosystem: Environmental > Aquatic > Freshwater > Ice...
AGCCCCACTTCAATGCAACTCTTTATCAGGGCATCCTCTTTCCTTGTGCCATGATGGAACTGGCCCGCATTATATCCCACCTCTATCTTAGTGACATCCAGGCGACGACTTTTTAAATATTCCTGTGCCGGCCTGGAGTTGTGCAGGCCATTCTTAAAGTAGATGAACATCTTGCTTAAAACAGCCGTCCTGGTTAGCTGATCTGCAGGCGTTGCTTTAACCACCCTGCCGTTAATCAATTCCTTGCATTTCTCCAAAGCCTCATGCTTGGTGGTGCTATCCATATGCATCACAAAGTCTATTACATCCAAGCTCTTACCATGCGTTTTGCAACTTTGTACTGAAGCAATAGGCCGTATGTGTTTTGTAATACACCTGCAGGCTGGGCGTTTTATCTTCATGAAAGGGACAGTTTAACCGCAGGTGCTTGTCTGGCTTTAAACCGTAATGCTGCAATACCCGCGCAAGGGTGAGCTGGTTTTTGATGTCTGCTATCTCCATCAGAAAAAAAGTTTTAAATATCTTTTATGGAACTATCAGACACAAACGTAATAGATAATTACATTTCACACGTAAACTATACTATTTTTATATGGACTTTATTTACATAATTTTGGCAGATCACACCATTATCAGACATAAAAAAGCTCTATATGGCAGTAAATACCGGTAAAATCATCACGGAGTTGCGTAAGCAAAAAGCCTGGAGCCAAATGGACCTGGCCACTCAAAGTGCCGTGTCCAGGGAAATGATTGGTAAATATGAGCGGGGAGAGGCAGTGCCTTCCATTGAAGCGGCTAAAAAAATCGCGGATGCTTTTGCTGTTAGCCTCGATTACCTGGTAGGAGAAGGCATCAATGCTTCCTTCGATAAAAAAAATATTAAACGCCTGCAGGATATTGAAAAACTCGATACCGACACCAAAGAAAAAATCTATTTTGTAATTGATAACATTATTCAAAACGTAAAGGCTAAAAAGGCTTTTGCATCTTAAATCTATAAATACATTCCCTATGTCTGAAACCCTGTATGTGCGCATTAAAAAAACGTACGCTGCCGCTATCATTAAAGACCTGCAGAAATTAGATGCGGTAGAACTTTTAGAAGAAGCTCCTGTTCCGGAATGGCAGAAAAAAGAAGTGCGCAAACGATTGAAGGACCTGCAGAAAAACCCCTCTAAAGCAGTAAGCTGGAATGAAGCCACCAAAAAGATAAAGCAGCTGGCTAAATGAAACGCTACACCGTTGTCTTTTCACCGATGGCAATCGATGATATAGAACAGACCGTTGAGTATTACCAAAAGCAGCAACCCGGACCCGGTAGCCGTTTCGCCGCTCAGCTACAACTTACCCTTAATTCCGTCAAGCGCAACCCCTTCTTTGCCTCCGTCCGCTATGATGATATCCGCTGCACTGCCATTAAAAAATTCCCCTACCTGGTACACTATCACATACATGAAGATCAGATGCTCGTTACCATCGTCGCCGTTTACCCAACTCACAAAGAACCCTTCTGGTAAAAGAAAATAAGCCATTGGCTTTTTAAACTAATGGCCACTTATTATTTACGCTCTTCTAGTATAACATACCATCTACTTATATAAAAATTTTTCTAAGTTATAATTCGATAATGTTAATTCATCTAGTGAAATATCGAAAGCGATAGCCTGAGAGCGTATCAAATCTAAAGTATCATACAAAGCATAAACTTTTCCTTTTACAAAATCCTTTTCATCATCTGGACATTGATGGACTTCTTCGAAGGAATGCTCTAATTTATCTTTAAGCATTTCGACTAAATCTTGCAAATAACTTTTATAACGATCGTTAATCATTTTTTTGATTTTAATACACCTTCTAAAATCTCTTTTTGTTCTGTTAATCTTTGAATATCACCTGGCCATTTTTTTTCAATCAATGCTTTTTGTTGTCTCGGATCAAGCAAATTCCATTCTCCCTTTTCATACTGTTTTAAATATGTCTCAGGATCTCTCAATAAGTTCTGATGCTTTTCTATTTCCTTTCCAAAGCTGCCTATACCATTTTCGAGTTCTGATACAGATTTATTAAGATAGGTTTTCAAAAATCCTGCATGGCGCCCTCCTTCTGAAGCTATCTTATATGCTCCTTGCTTTGTTGATTGTTGAGTAACCTGATTTTCTATTTTCATTAAAATATCATCAGTATACTTCGCTAATATTCCTTCTACTTTTGCCTCTGCACCTGCGCTTGGAACAAGTGTTGTTACTCCGTTTACAAAATTGGTCATCCGCTGCTTTTCTCCAAAAATCCCACTGGACTCGTGCAAATTTCCTCCAATATTAAAAATATACTCCTGGCCGGTTAATTTTGCAGAGAACTGTTGTGGTAATGTATACAATCCGTTTGCTGCCTCGTAGCCAATTTTTGCTAAAACATTTTTTGAATCTCTCCATCTTTGTGCCCAACTTCTATCCGATGGATTATATGTACTAAGTTGTGCTTTAGGCCTATAAGCATTATCCACTTGCAGTTGCACCCTTTGTCTTAAAAGAATTTCCTGGGTTTTCATCCATTCTTCTAACCCGTCAAGATCAGCTGCAATAATCGGTTTGTTACCTGCAAACTGATAAGGTGTGTACCAAGGGTAATCACTTGTAATTGGATCCATCGACAAGAACCTTCCCACCTTCGGATCATAGATCCTCATGCCATAATCCTGCTGGTTGCCTTCGCCCTTTACCTCGTTATCATTCTCCTTACCATTAAAGCCATATCGGTATGCGACCGAACCAAGATGATAAATACCCCACCCTAATTTTTAACTACTTTAAATGTCTGCTGAGCAACCGCAGAAATAAACTGAAGGAAATAAACACCTGAAGGAATTGTTTTAAGATCTACGGTAACCAAACCATCGGAAGCAACCTCCGGCAGTACTTTTATCATACTACCCTTAGCGTCAAAAAGATTTATCTTTAAAGCAGCATAGCGGATGCCGCTTATCGTAAAATTTGCTGTTCCCTGTACCGGATTGTTAACCAGCTTTATGACTAATGAAGAAGCTACAATCTTTTGAAGCGCCCTAACACTGCTTACATAAGCCTGACCAGCGCCATCCGTTTTTACAATCCTGTAATATACTTTGCTACCCGAAGCAAAAGGATTAGTATCATCATACTGGTACGACTTGTTGGCAACGGTACTATCCGCGTTAACCCGCCCGATATTTGTCCAGGTAACACTGTCGGTACTGCGTTCTATTCCAAAGATCGAATTGCTATCATTGGTATTGGTTTGCCAGACAAGCTGACCATAACCGTTAGTTAATAATGTAGCGGTAAAATTTATAAGAGGTAGCGGCAAAGCGATATTCGACGCAGACATTCTGAGAACAGTAATTGAATTGCGCGGCAAAGAAAATAAATAAGGAAATTTGTCAAGCGATGCCGAATCTTTATACGCGTAAACAGGATTGGTGTCATTCATATCAGTGCCTTTATATTCCCACCGTAAACAGGAAGGATTACTAAGAAATCCTGCAACCGACAGATTTACCGGCTGGCTCACATTATCTTTATTGATAAGAATAACATTCAGATTATTTGTAACGTTATTATAAAAAGCGAAAGTTTTAATTTTCCCTTCCTCTGTTGTCTTTACCATTTTTGGTAATATAGTATTATACATCGCAGACAGCATTAATCCGTTCGCGTTCGTACCACTGTTTTTATTTAATGCGTCAAAGATATCATTGGGCTTTGTCAGGTTATCTATCCAGCGGGTATTCCAAAAGAGCATAGATTCAACTTCAGGAGTCCTCAGGCTCTGACCAAGAATTTCTGCTGAAAGAAGCGCATGACCTATGTCGTTATTATCAACCCATTTTCCACCCCAGTCGATTGAATTAAATTCCGTCGCAATGACTTTGATTCTAACCTTGTCTGTGGTTGAAGCAAAATTGGTAATAGCGTCTGCGGCAACTTTTAAATCATCTCTTAAGTCATAATTATTATTCCTGTAATCATCATAACCACCGGTGTAATTGTATACCGGGTAACAACTTACACCCAGGTAATCAATAGCGCCCGCTGACTGAGTATTTGTCACTAATTTTTGCCACCATGCCGATCCTAATCCATTAGCAATAATTTTTATAGACGGATCTACCGAACGCATGGCGTCAGCAAATTTTACAATGTCAATTGCATACTGGTCAGCGCTTACACACCCGTTATATAAACAATTATTCCAGCTTTCATTACCAATACACCAATACTTAATATTATATTTCTTTGTTATGTTAGCATAGCGCACCCATTCTTTGGCATTGGTAATTAACTGGTCAAGCGTTGGTTTTGCACCACAGGGATATATAGCTTCAATGCTGCCGCCATAATAAGCAGCATCATAAGCGCATACCAACATAGGCTCCGCGCTTACTGCACGTGCCATCACCATAAATTCATCAAAATCAAGCACCTCCGGTTTACTGGTTTTTAAATCAGCCTGAACAAAACGACTGTCATTCGAAGGAAACTGGCAGGTGCCCGTCAGTATTACGGAAGGATTTGCACGATCATAAGGTGCCGCTGACCAGTAATAGTTATCTGATTTTTCACCACCGGGATAACGAAGCAATTTCGCATTCATGCTTTTTATGGTGGTAGCAGTATTGACGGTAGTAGCAGGAGATATATAACTTCCATCCATTAAGTAGTTGATGTTAATACCAACAGCATTTGCAGGAATAGATTTTATAACCTGGGTTACATCAACGGTAACATTCGCCTGGGCAAGCATATATAGCGGATGAAAAATGGAAGTAATCAGAATAAAAAAATATATAAAGGGACGCATCTTTATAACACCTGACATGAAAATATTTTTATTTATTTATCGACATCATCATTGTAATACCGGATTGTATAGCTGGCAATATTTATAATACATCAAAACATGATCCTAAATATCAACCAGCATACTGCTTGTTTGATATGGCTGGTTACTTTAATTGAAGTTTTTAGTTATCAGTATTAAAGGTATAGGATAAAATAAGATGAAATATTTCAACTTTTATATACGACACAAAGCTAAAAACCGATTACAGGACTTTATTACATACCAAACGATCCTCAGAGGATCGTTTGGAAAAATTTTACAATGAAAATGCTTATTTGTATGCTGACATTATTCCTTTAGCAAAGTCAACCATCTTTTTTATTCCATCTTCGGGAAGATTACCCTTTTTGAATTCAGCTAATATCTCCGGATACTTGTTTTCCATTTCCACCAGAAAATGTGCTTCGAATTCCTTTACTCTTCTAACAGCAACATCTCTCAGTAACCCTTGCGTGCCAAGATATATAATCGCAACCTGCTTCTCAACAGACATAGGCGAGAATTGCAGCTGCTTGAGAATTTCAACATTACGGGCACCTTTGTCAATCACCACTTTCGTTGCGGCATCGAGGTCACCACCAAATTTAGAAAAAGCTTCCATCTCACGGTACAGTGCCTGGTCAAGTTTCAGGGTACCGGCAACTTTCTTCATCGATTTTATCTGCGCATTACCACCTACCCGACTAACCGATATACCAACGTTAATCGCGGGCCTGATACCTGCATTGAAAAGGTTTCCCTCCAGGAATATCTGTCCATCGGTTATAGAAATAACATTAGTAGGAATGTACGCGGATACATCACCTGCCTGTGTTTCAATAATAGGAAGGGCCGTTAAAGATCCGCCACCTTTTACCAAGTGCCTGATAGATTCCGGAAGATCATTCATCTTACGGGCGACTTCATCTTTATTAATAACCTTGGCCGCTCGTTCCAGCAAGCGGCTGTGCAGGTAGAATACATCGCCGGGATAAGCTTCCCGTCCCGGTGGTCTTCTTAATAAGAGCGATACCTCGCGATAGGCGACAGCCTGTTTAGAAAGATCATCAAAAATAATGAGAGCCGGACGACCGGTATCACGGAAAAATTCGCCAATAGCTGCACCCGAAAAAGGCGCGTAGAACTGCTGTGGTGCCGGATCGGATGCGGACGCCGCAACGATAGTAGTATATTCCATGGCGCCGTTCTCCTGCAACACATTCATAACGCCGGCAATTGTGGAAGCTTTCTGACCAATAGCTACGTAAATACAATATACAGGATTACCTGACTTATAAAATTCTTTTTGATTGATGATAGTGTCAACACAAATAGCGCTCTTGCCTGTCTGCCGGTCACCGATAACCAACTCACGTTGACCGCGACCAATAGGGATCATAGCATCGATAGCTTTGATACCGGTTTGAAGCGGTTCCTTGACCGGCTCACGGAAAATCACACCTGGAGCTTTCCGCTCCAGCGGCATTTCATATAATTCACCGGTAATGGGACCCTTACCATCAATCGGTTCACCCAATGTATTAATAACCCTCCCAACAAGACCTTCTCCTACTTTAATAGAAGCGATCTTTCCGGTCCGTTTAACTTTAGCGCCTTCTTTAATATCTCCCTGGTCGCCCATCAATACCACACCCACGTTGTCTTCTTCAAGATTGAGAGCGATTGCCTTTACACCATTCTCAAATTCAACCAGTTCTCCTGACCGTACATTATTTAACCCATAGATTCGCGCAATACCATCACCTACCTGAAGTACTGTCCCAACCTCTTCTAAATTAGCGCCCACATCAAAATTGCTTAACTGCTGGCGCAGTATCGCCGATATTTCATCTGGTTTAATTTCCGCCATGTTTTATTTTTTAAATACTTGTTAAATATTGATAGCTGTCTCAGTTGTAATTCTTGTGAATTTCAATTATGTCTCTCCTTGTCTGAATTTATCTCAATTTCTGAATATAAATATTATCCAGAAATTGCTTCCTGATATCTTTCAGATCTCTCTGAATGCTGGCGTCAATCATCGTATTATTAAATTCTAAAACAAATCCACCAATTAAAGCTTCATTTACTACGGCTTCCAGTTCAATGTGTTGCATGGGAGTTGTGGCGGTGAATTTATCCACGATGCTTTGTTTTAATTCTTCACTGACAGCCTGCGCAGTAGTTAGCTTTACTTTATGAATTCCCCTGATGCCATTATACATGTCAATAAATGCATCCACTATTTCAGGCAAACTTTCTTCTCTACCTTTCTTTATCATCAGCTCATTAAAAGAAGCAGTAAGAACACCCACTTTATCTTTAGTAACAGCGTTCAAAATCTGCTGTTTTTTATCTCCCTTTATAATAGGGCTCTTTAACAGATTTACAAATTCACGGCTTGATTTGCATATGCTTTGCAAATACAACATGTCGTTATAAACAACCTCAAGCTGATCTTTTTCAACGGCCAGGTCAATAATAGATTTTGCATATCTTCCTGCTAAACGGGGGTTGTGCATTTATTAGATTTAATGATTTAAAACTAAATCAAGTTTGGATAACTCGCTTCCAATTTAAAACAACCAATCAATTAAGGGTCACGTTATCAGCTAACTTAGTAATATATTTTTCCTGTTCGGCCTTATCACTTAATTCCCGGCGTAAAATCTTTTCAGAAACTTCAATAACGAGGTTTCCAACCTGGTTCTTCACATCTACCAGTGCAGCCATTTTTTGCTGTTCGATAGCGGAGTGAGCATTGGCGATTATTCTATCGTACTCAGCCTTTGCCCTGTCCCGTGCTTCCGAAACCATTTTATCGCCGATATCTTTTGCATCTTTGATCATGCCGGCTCTTTCTTCGCGGGCTTTGACGAGGAGTGCTTCATTTTCACTCTTCAACAGTAGCATCTCCGCTTTTACCTTTGTTGCAGTTGATAATGAATCAGCAATAATATTTTCTCTTTCTTTCAATGAGTTTAAAATAGGCTTCCAGGCATAACTCTTCAAAATAAAGAATACAATAAGGAAAGCTACAAGTGTCCAGATTATTAAACCGAACGAGGGGGTTAACAGATCCATAGTGAATAATTAAACTATTAACTGAAATTGTTATATTACTGCACCCGCAGCCCTGTGCTTTGTGTGCAGTAATGAATTGTGTTTTACACAAACATTGCCAGGATACCTGCGATAACTCCAAACAATGCAACGCCTTCGATAAGAGCCGCCGCAAGGATCATGTTAGCGCGAATATCATTGATGGCTTCCGGCTGACGCGCGATAGATTCTACGGCGCCTTTACCAATCTGACCGATACCGATACCTGCGCCGATGGCTGCCAGACCTGCGCCTATGGCTCCACCCGCATTAGCCCAGGGAGTCGTGCTTAATAAAACTAGTAAATCCATAATTGTGTATTTATACTGTTTAAGAAAGAACTTGTTTAATGAACCTAGCTGTTATAATGAAACCGCATCATCATAATGGCCCGCGTGATGTGGTATCTGATCTACTTCAGCATGTGGGTGCGCTTCTTCAATCGCCTGCCCAATAAATACAGCTGACAGGTTAGCAAAGATAAATGCCTGGATAAACGCAACCAGTATCTCAATAAAATAAATGAAAACAGAAAACCCTACAGATATAGGAGAAAATGCCCAGCCAACACCCTTGTTCAATCCACCAAAAATAAATATCAGTGAAACCAGACAAATAATTATGATGTGACCGGCAAGCATATTCGCAAAAAGACGTATCATTAATGCAAAAGGCTTGGTGAAGATACTCAGTACTTCCACCAGTATCAGTATCGGCTTAACCCCCATCGGAACAGGAGGATTGATAATATGTCCCCAGTAATGTTTGTTAGCGCTGAAAATTATTATAAGGAAAGATATCAGTGACAATACCATAGTGAAGGCGATATTACCGGTGACATTCGCAGAACCCGGTATCAATCCAAAGATATTATTGATAAGAATAAAAAAGAAAACAGTTAACAGGTATGGCAGGTATTTTTGGTATTTTGGTCCGAGGTTAGGCTTGGCAACCTCGTTCACCACGAACTCGATCATTACTTCCATAGCGGTTTGCGCACCTGTGGGGGCACTCGTGGTGCCAATACCTTTTTTATATTTTGATGCAATGCTGATCATCAGCCACACAAAGACCACCAGCGACAGCAGCATCTGAATTACGTTACGGGTAAGGGAAATGTCATATACTTTCACGGCAAGATCAGTAGGAACGATTTTGCCATCTATTAATTTGTATCCATCCGCTTCATTACCATCATGAAAAGCGGAAGACATAAATGATGAAAAACCTTTTTGCGGGGAATATAAAATTACTGGTAGTGGAATTAATAATTCATGTTCTTTTCCATCACTTCCCTTATAAGCAAGGAAATGAAATTCATGCGCATCTTTAACGTGACCAAAAATAACTTCATTCGCGTCAAAACCTTTTTTCTCCACGGCATCTTTAAGATCAGCTGTTTCTATATGATCCTGGGATTTCTCCTGTGCCAATACATTAAAACTAAGCAACATACTTAGGCTTAAAGCCGCTACCAGTATAGATTTAACGCTGTTCCGGGTCATACCTGTTTTTTAATTTGCCGCAAAGATAAGGACGGGCACCTTAAAAAAAGAAAAAAACAAAGATTTAGCTGTCAGCTTTCGGCCATCAGCTATCAGGAGGAAATCAGCCTGCAATTGATAAAAATAATATGTGAAATTAGAGTCTATGAAAGCTCCTGGCCAACCTGTTAGAAGAACTTCATTACCAGTACTTTCCTTCTAACTGATAGCTGACACAACCTGATAGCAAAACATTTAAGACGATGGAACCTTAGCGACCATCTTTTGCTTTTCAAATTGCATCTGGTGCAGCTGGTAGTAAAAACCGCCTTTCTCTATTAATTCTTCATGGCTTCCAATTTCCTTTATCTCGCCTTTGTCAAGAACAATAATCTTGTTAGCCTTCCGGATAGTAGATAGCCTGTGGGCTATTACTATGGAAGTCCGTCCTGTTATCAGTGTATCTATAGCATGCTGGATCATCAATTCTGATTCTGTGTCGACAGAAGAGGTGGCTTCATCCAAAATAAGAATGGAAGGATTGTATAATAATGCCCTTATAAATGACAACAGCTGCCTTTGCCCCAGTGATAAGCTATTACCTCTTTCCATAACATTGAAGTCATAACCACCGGGAAGTTCCATAATAAAATTATGCATTCCGATGAGGTTAGCAGCTTCGATAACTTTTTCACGGCTAATATCGGGGTTCCTCAAGGTGATATTATCCAGCACGGAACCTGAAAACAGGAAAACATCCTGGAGTACTACACCTATCTTACTGCGTAAAGGCTCCAGCTTGAAATCTTCTATCTTAACATCATCAATCCTTATTTCACCCTTTTGAATATGATACATCCGGTTGATTAAACTCACTATGGAAGTTTTACCGCTGCCGGTGTGACCAACGATTGCCACCGTTTCACCAGCTTCTACCGTAAAGGATACATCCTTTAACACGTACCTGTTCTCTACATAAGAAAACCAGACTCTATCAAATTCTATTTTCCCTTTCAACACCCCGGGACCATATACACCCTGAGTTTTTAGATAATCATCGTTATCAAGCACTTTAAAAACTCTTTCGCTGGCAATCATACCCATTTGAAGCACATTGAATTTATCAGCTATTACCCTCAGCGGCCTGGACACCAGGTTGATTAATAAAATAAATGAAATTATCTTGCCTGTTAAACCTACCGCTTCAGCTTGTGGTAAACCCAACGCTTCACTGGCTGCCCACCATACCAGTAATCCTGTGGCTACAGCTAACACTATTTCTACAATTGGGAAAAAAACAGAGTAAGCAAAGATTGCCTTTATGTTTGCATTCCGGTGTTCCCTATTTATTCTTTTAAACTTATTAAATTCCCTTTCTTCAGCAGAAAATGCCTGAACAATCTGCATGCCTGTAATATGTTCCTGAACAAAAGCGTTCAGCTGAGCCACAGCATTGCGAACCCGAATGAACGATTTATTCACGCTTTCTTTAAAAAAATAAGTAGCCACGAAAAGAAAAGGAAAAGGACTTAGACTGATAAGCGCCAAACGCCAGTCGATCCAGAACATGCAAGCCAGTATTGCAATGATAGAAAGTACGTCGGCCATTATAGGTATCAGCCCGTCCGCAAAGATATCGTTGATAGACTCGATATCATTTATAGTGCGGGTAGTTAAGGTTCCGATAGGTGTTTTGTCGAACTGTGATAAATTTAAACCCAATATCTTATCATAAACTTTTACCCGGAGGTCCTTTACCACCGCCTGTCCCAGCCATGCGGTTACATAGCCGAAATAAAAACGGATAACTGTTTCAACGATAAGTAAAATAATTTGCCAGATAGTGATAACAACGATCATGTGGAGAAAGGGATTGCTTGCATCACCTGTTGCAGCTTCTCCTCCTTTAATATACCTGTTAATGGTAATTTGTACCAGGTAAGGCCTGATAGGAGAAAGTACTGCCAATACAATAGCCATGATCAGTGAAAGGTAAAACCGGTTTTTATAGGGAGCAGTAAAAGTAAAAACCCTTCGGAGCAATGAGAAATTAAATATCTTCCTAGCTGGTGAATCAACTGACATAGACAGCAAAGATAATTTTTAATGATTAATTGATGATGGCTAAGGATTAATAGTTATTTATTAGCTCCGTATTAAAAGAATTTCAACCCGAAAAATCTTCCTTAACTATTAATAATTATTCTTAAAAATGAATCATCAATTATTATTCTTCGCCTAATGCTTTCCTGTAAGCTTTGATAAAAATTGCTCCAAGGTTTTTGTAAGGTGGAATATAATCGTCAAACATTTCCTTTTGTTCTCCTTTAAATTGTTTGCTCAATTCCCGCCACATAGTGATCCAGTCAATACTTCTTCCAGTTCGGATAGTGGTATTTATGGCTTGCAGGATGGGTTCATTTACCGTTCTGGTACCTACCTGTTTAGAGGAAATTATATGTGCATCGTTACTAATATTTAGTACTTCATTGAGGTTATTATAACCGCCGCAAGAGCCCAGAACAACGATTCGCGCGCTCGGCTGGATTTGCTCGAGGGAGTATTTTACATGATAACTATGACCACGGTGAATAAAGATAGTTGGTTTTAGATGATGGTCGCTTAGATAGTCACGCAATTTCTCCTGCGCCCTTGCATCCGGATCATCAGGACCAAAAAGAGGTTTATTGGCAAATATCCATACCGGTTTGCCAGACTTTGATTTGATCCAAATCCAGTCATGATTCTCTTCTGCAATGGTCCACTCGGCTTTATTCCTGAATAAAGTAAGAAAGTTTGAGTAAGAATTCTGACCGTCTTTGTCTTCATCACCATAAAAAAATACCTGCTGTACCACCCTGCCGCTATCATCCAGCAAAGAATTGTAGTCAACCGTATACACAGGTTCGATACCTAACAGTTCGGTAAGGTGGTTTCCTACCAGCGTGTCTGCAGATTCAAAAAGTGTTTTTTCAAGTTTATAAATAACCTGGCCGTTTTTATTGCCGTTTTTTAAACACCGTTCTAAGTTCCAGTTAGCTTCATCTAACATAAATTTTGCCAGCTGCTTATTTTTTTCAAAGATGCTACTGTAGGAATCGGCGACATCTACCGCATCTTCAGCGTTGTCAGGAGTAGTTTTTTTCTCCAGTCCAATCATAAAAGCCCGCATCAGCGACACGGCATTTTCCTGCGGCATTGATTTTAAAACGGTATCCAGCGTGTTATAAGCCGCCGCCAGTTTGATAAATTTTCTGAAATAATCCCCATTAACGCTCATAACCAGCGTATCTCCACGGGGTATTTTCATCCGCTGAAAAATACGTTTAAACACACCGATGTAACTGGAAGTATAGATTTCATCTTCTCCCAATACACACAGGTAATATAATTCCTGTGGCGTAAGCGCTTCAACGCTTTTAAATCTTATTGCATCCGGAGAGTCGTGCAATCCATTTATAGAACGGATAAATTCCTCCTTGGCATTTTTAGTGATCCGTTCGGTAAGCGAGTACATGCCCATGGGTGTATCTTTCCGGGCCATCCTTCCGGCGTATTCAATTCTTGTCTTCACCAGCAGGCGGTAATAATTTAAAGCGTTTTCTTTTACGGCATCAATCTCCGCATAAGTGATCTTACCATTAATTATCATGTCGATAAAAGGAAAATATAGTTGGCCGTTTCTACTCGAAGCCATTCTGGAAACGGTTTGCACCAACGGATCGGGGTTTGACCTTATTTTAGCACCTAAACGATCACGTGCTGCGGCGTAATCATATACCTGGTTAGGGTTTTGAAATGCGGCCACTTTAATGAGACTGTCAGCAAAGGGAACCGAAACATTGCTTCTTAAAACCGCCATGATATCCCTTGTGGAAGAATGCATCATCACATACTTTCTTACTAAAAGATTATTAGAATCGTTTATACCTTTGTTATCTGAGAAACAAAAGCAGTCGATTAAAATTTTGCCTACCGCATAAATATTTTCATTGACTACCGGTTCTATGCTTTCGCCTTTTTTTTCAAGTTCATAAGCCTTACTGAATGCATCGACAAGCGATTGAGCCATGGTAACCGGGTAATCCTGCCGCTGGTAACTATTGTTATACCCTTTGACCAGTGATTCGAGGCCACGTAAGTATTTAATTTTTAAATTATTGGAGAGTGCTGAATCACATTCGATTTTTTCCTGCAAATCATCTATTCCTTTTATTAATGCATATTCGATCTGCATATTAATTGTCTCATCTCTTGAGATAGTGATAACTCCGTCATCTTTGCCATCCATCTTCAGAAGTCTGGCTTGCTCGTGGTCTACTTTGTCGTGCCATAACAATCTGTTCTTTTCAATTTTATAGGGTGAGATGGCGGTGTACTGTGCAATAATCACCGGACTGATAGTAGTAAATAAAATAAAACCAAATAGAATTCTATACATATTTATGGTGCTGATGGTAGCTGTTACGAAAATATTTCCAATCTTTCATTGTAAAGGTAGGGACAAACTGCTTCTATAAAGGACAATGAAAAAATGCTTTAAGTTGCGTTTGATGTTGATTTAAAGGCGTTTGTTAACTTTTGATCACCTATATTAAAAAATTGTGAACTAAACGCAGTGCACCTTCACTAAACATATTTTAGTATAGGTTTGCGTAAACAAATTGTTAAATGGAGGGAAAGCCTAAAAAAATATTAATTGCAGATGATGAACCTGATATCCTGGAGATCATTGAATATAATCTTAAATTATCGGGGTATGAGGTATACACAGCCAGGGATGGAGATGAAGCTTTACAAAAAATTAAACAACTTAAACCCGATCTAATCATTCTCGATATAATGATGCCAAAAAAAAATGGCATAGAGGTATGCGAAATTTTGCGCAGCCAGCCTGCTTACAAAGACACCCTGATTATTTTTCTTACCGCATTGAATGATGAATCTTCACAAATGAAAGGATTTGAGAAAGGTGCTGATGATTATGTCAACAAGCCGATAAGTCCTAAACTTTTGATGAGCAGGGTCAATGCATTGTTCAGAAGATCGGTAAAACCTGTCGATACTGCCAATGGGATCCTGCACATTGACAATGTTATTATTGATCCGGTACAATATCTGATCAAAGTTGATAACAAGGAGGTGATACTTGCTAAAAAAGAATTTGAACTGCTTTATCTGCTTGCATCCCGGCCAGGCAGGGTGTTCCTCCGCAATGAAATCCTCAACCAGATCTGGGGTAACGATGTAATCGTCGGTGACAGAACCATTGATGTTCATATTCGTAAGGTGCGCCAAAAAATGGGGCTCGACTGCATTACGACTGTAAAAGGCGTTGGCTATAAATTTGACTTATAAGTATTACTTTTAGTAAAGGTTATTGATGTTATATGAATATTAAAAACCTTTCTCCCCGGCAGATCTCGACAATCAATGCAGCTACTATTTCATTACTGGCTTCAATAGCGAATTTTATTTTCGTCCATAACTGGACAATAGCGGTATTTGTCTTCCTTACCTTGTTCACTGTATCTTACATACAGCTGTATTCTTTCCTGCAAATATTTATATACCGTCGTATTAAATTAATTTATAAGTTCATCTATCAAACCAAGGCAAGTAAAAAGGAAGAGGTGTATTATAAATATATTTTACCAAAAAAAAGCATCGAGGAAGTTAGGGAAGATGTAGAAAAATGGGCTGTCCAAAAACACGATGAAATCGAAATTCTGCAACAGAATGAAACTTACCGGAAGGAATTTTTACAAAATCTCGCTCATGAATTTAAAACACCCATTTTTGCTATACAGGGTTATGTCGATACCTTACTGGATGGCGCAATGGAAAAACCCGATATCCGCAAAAAGTTTCTTGAGAATACTTCCAGGAATATTGACCGGCTGGTTAACCTAATGAATGACCTTGATGAAATTTCGAGGCTGGAACGCGGAGAGCAGCAATTATATAAACAATCTTTTGTCATGCAGGATTTATTAAAAGAAGTATTTGAATCTCTTTCTATCAAAACAAATGAAAAGAACATCAGGTGCCTTATTAAAAAAGGTTGTGAATCACCGGTAGCAGTATACGCTGACAAAGAAAAGATCAGGCAGGTTTTGATAAATATGATTGAGAACGGATTTAAATATGGAAAGCCAAGCGGCAATATTGTGGCAAGTGTTTATAATACCGACGGGAAACATGTGCTGGTAGAAATAAGTGATGATGGCATTGGCATTGAAGAAGAACATTTACCCCGGATTTTTGAACGTTTTTTCAGAACCGATAAAGCAAGAAGCCGTGATAAAGGTGGCACCGGATTAGGATTGGCTATCTGTAAACATATCATTGAAGCACATGGGCAAACCATTCATGTACGCAGCACTCCCGACGTAGGCACAACAATTGGGTTTACGCTGCAGGGAAGAATAGAAAAATAAACCATGGAGGCACGGAGGCACAGTGAAACAGGGTCGATTCAAAATAATTCCGTGTCTCTCCCTGCCTCTTTGTCTCCGTGGTTTATCTCACCCATACCTCCTTCCCTACACCTAACAAGCCTCTCATGTTAAGAAATCATTACCAAAAAGGTTTTTGTTGATACCAGGTTCAATAATTCTATTTTTGCCCAAATTGTAATTATGGGTTTAAACTCTATAATGAAAATCTTCATGCCAAAGGATAAAGTGTTTTATTCTTTGTTTGAAGAAGTGGCAGCAACCGTGTACCAGATGGGTAAGCTTTTAAAGGTTGTTGTTGCTGAACCCGACTTTGATAAAAGAGCATCTATAATATCCAAACTGGAAGATATGGAGCATATCAATGATGACTTTACACATAAAATTTTTACCGAACTGGGCCGTAATTTCATTACCCCTTTTGACCGCGAAGACATACATCATCTCGCCTCCTCACTTGATGATATCGCCGATTACATTTACTCTTCAGCAAAAAAAATTAATTTTTATAAAGTAAATCCTAATGATCAGGGCATCCAGAAAATGGCAGACCTGATAGAACAAGGCTCCGAACAAATAAAGAATGCTGTTCACGAACTCCGGAACATGACCAACATGCGTAAAATTACCGATGCGCTGGTAAAAGTGAACAGTATAGAAAACCAGGCTGACGATATTTTTGATTTGAGTATTGACCGGCTGTTTGAAACAGAACCCGACGCCAAAGAAGTAATTAAGAAAAGAGAGATTTACCAGGTTATGGAACTTGTTACAGATAAATGCGAAGACGCAGCCAATGTGATAGAATCTATCATTATCAAATACGCTTAATTCACCGGATTGAAATTTATAACTGAAATGTTTATACCCTGTAAAATATTTCCAGGTACAGTACTATAAAAATTTCCACAGTAATTTTATGACTTTTCTTGTAATCATTATCATTTTCGCACTCATATTTGATTTTATTAATGGTTTTCATGATTCTGCCAACTCTATTGCAACAATCGTTTCAACAAAAGTATTAACCCCGTTTCAGGCTGTAGTCTGGGCAGCCATATTTAATTTCGCGGCTTTTTTTATTTCCAAATACCTGATAGGTGAATTTCGAATTGGAAATACTATAGCGAAATCAGTAAACGAAAACTTTGTTACCCAGGAAGTGATATTAGCCGGGTTGATAGCGGCCATCAGCTGGAACCTGCTAACCTGGTGGTTTGGTATTCCCTCCAGTTCATCTCATACTTTGCTGGGAGGATTTATGGGCGCGGCACTGGCACATGCCGGCGCCTTAAGTAAAAACGGCGTCAACGTGATAAATTATCAGAGTGTTGTGCCTACTTTTTTGTTCATCTTCCTTGCACCTTTCATAGGTATGGTGATAGCTTTCGTGATTACCGTAATAATTGTAAATATTTGTAGAAAAGCGGTACCTCATAAAGCTGACAAATGGTTCAGGAGGTTACAGTTGTTATCTTCAGCTCTATTCAGTTTGGGACATGGGGGGAATGATGCTCAGAAAGTTATGGGAATCATCGCAATATCTTTGGTTACCGCCGGCCAGCTGGATGATATCAGGCATGTGCCAAACTGGGTACCGATCGCTTGTTTCGCAGCCATAGGAATGGGAACAATGAGCGGTGGATGGAAGATTGTAAAAACAATGGGAACACGTATAACAAAGGTCACCCCACTTGAAGGCGTTGCCGCTGAAACGGCTGGTGCGGCAACATTGTTTATTGCCGAACATTTTGGTATCCCCGTAAGTACTACCCATACAATAACTGGCGCTATCATTGGAGTTGGCGCTACCAAAAGACTATCTGCTGTCCGCTGGGGTGTTACTGTAAACCTGCTTTGGGCCTGGATACTTACTATACCGGTAAGCGCCCTGCTGGCCGCTATTGTATATTACATGCTTAAAATTTTCATTTAGCAAATGAGGATATCTTTTCCCGAATTATTTTAATGATTTATTAGTCAGTAAATAAATAATTTACCTGGAAAGATTAAAATCACGTTATTTTATCAAATCATTAAACGGGCTACCAAACTTTTACACATTCACCTGTAAATAACCTGCATTATTGCACTTTCTCTTTATAGATGAGCTGGTAGCTACAAACAACAGCGCGATATTATGAAAGGAATTATTCTGGCCGGCGGATCAGGCACCCGTTTACATCCCATAACTTATGCAATAAGTAAACAAATAATGCCTGTTTATGATAAGCCGATGATTTACTATCCGCTTTCTACCCTAATGCTGGCTGGAATACAGGAGATACTTATAATTTCAACACCACACGATCTTTCGCTTTTTAAAAAACTTTTTGGCGATGGCTCACAGCTGGGATTAAAATTCTCTTACGCGGAACAGCCACTACCAAATGGACTTGCCCAGGCTTTTATTATCGGAGCTGAATTTATCGGAGCGGATAAAGTAGCACTGATATTAGGAGATAATATCTTTTACGGTACCGGCCTGGGTGAAACCCTTGAAAAAAATACTGATCCCGATGGAGGTATTGTGTACGCTTACCATGTCAGCGACCCGGAACGTTATGGCGTTGTTGAATTTGATAAGGATATGAATGCTGTTTCAATTGAAGAAAAACCGGTGGCGCCCAAAAGTAACTATGCGGTCCCCGGCTTGTATTTTTATGATAACAATGTTGTTCAGATCTCCAGGGATCTTCAACCCAGTTTAAGAGGTGAGTATGAAATTACCGATGTAAACAGGGAGTACCAGAAAAGAGGTAAACTAAAAGTTTCTATCATGGACCGTGGCACAGCCTGGCTCGATACCGGAACCTTCGACTCGTTGATGCAGGCATCGCAGTTTGTGCAGGTAATTGAACAACGGCAAGGTATTAAGATCGCCTGTATCGAAGAAATAGCTTATCGCAAAGGATATATTGATAGAAATCAGGTAGCCCTGATGGCTAAACCGCTATTCAAAAGTGGCTATGGTCAATACCTAATGGATATCATCGATGAAACATAAAACTTTTCTTTGATTATCGCCACATCAAATGTTGTTATCTTTAACAGCAAGCCGCTTATGTACAATAGTATGAAGCGGTAAAACTGTTGCATACCTTAAATATCCAATTGATGAAAAAAATTCTTGTTACGGGCGGATGCGGTTACATTGGTTCACATACCATCGTTGATCTTGTAGAAAACGGTTTTGAAGTAATATCGGTTGATAACAATTCCCGTTCTTCCCCCAGAATTTTAGAAGGAATTGAAAAAATAACCGGCAAGAAGATTAAAAATTATAAAGTTGATCTTTGCAACTTCGACGACACTTTCGCCATTTTCCAGGAAAATGAAGACATTTTAGGAATTATTCATTTTGCAGCTTATAAATCTGTTGGCGAATCAGTGGAACAGCCACTTAGATATTTCGAAAATAACCTTACTTCCCTGATAAATCTTTTAAAATGCGTACAGGAGTTTGATATTCCTTATTTCGTTTTTTCTTCTTCCTGCACTGTCTATGGTAACCCTGACACCATTCCTGTTACAGAATCTACTCCCTTCAAACCCGCTGAATCTCCATATGGCTATACTAAACAAATGGGAGAACAGATTATCAATGAATATGCAAAGGCACAACCGGCAAATTGCATTTTACTAAGGTATTTTAATCCGGTCGGTGCGCATCCTTCCGCAATCATCGGCGAATTACCTGTGGGTAAACCTGCCAACCTGGTGCCCGCTATAATGCAGACCGCAATTGGCAAGTTACCCCAAATGAAAGTTTATGGTGACGACTATCCTACCGTAGACGGTTCATGCGTACGTGACTATATTCATGTTTGTGACATTGCCCATGCGCACACGCTTGCTATTCAATATCTTATTGACAATTCCGACGACACTTCCGATAAAACAACTGCGGTATTTAATCTTGGCACGGGTGATGGAGTGACTGTTTTTCAAGCCATTAAAGCGTTTGAAAAAGTCAGCGGAATAAAACTTAATTATGTTATCGGGCCAAGGCGTCCGGGAGATGTCATCGCTATATATGCGAACAACGATTATGCTAAATCGAAACTTAACTGGCATCCCAAATATTCCCTTGAAGAAATGATGGCTTCAGCATGGAAATGGGAACAGTACATTAAGGCAGATGAAAAATTTTATAATATCCGGAAATCAGAATTAAATTAAAAATTGGTCTTCTCAAAACTGATCTTGTACTACAAATGTCCATACTTGTTTGGACTGTCAACTTTTTCATCAGGTTTATCCTTTGGTTAATCTATGGTAAAAAGATTTATAAAATTTCCTGACCTATTAAACCACACAAAAAAAATCCCTTCTATAACAATTCCAGTAAATTAGCAACCTTATGGCTGTTACCACTCAAGACTCTGAACTTCTCTTTCAATTTCGTGATCCGTTAACAAAGGACAGAGGTTTTACAGCTATAATAAAAAAGTACCAGGAAAAATTGTACTGGCATATCAGGCGAATCGTAGTAAGCCATGAAGACGCTAACGACGTATTGCAAAATGTTTTTATACGCGTATGGAATGGTTTAAGTAATTTTCGGGAGGATGCTCAGTTATACACCTGGCTATATCGCATAGCAACAAATGAATGTCTTACTTTTCTGGATCAGCAAAAAAAGAAAGCAACCGTCTCAATGAATGAGGTAGAATCTGGTTTAAGCAACAAGATTTTAGCAGACAAATATTTCGATTCAACCAAACTTGAATGGAAACTTCAGTTAGCTATTCAACATTTACCGGATAAGCAAAGAATAGTTTTTAACTTAAGATACTTTGATGATATGCCTTATGAAGAGATGAGCAGGGTGCTGGAAACCTCCCAGGGTGCGTTAAAAGCGTCTTACCATCATGCAGTAAAAAAGGTGGAAGAGTTTATTTTAAGGGAAGAATAAATAAATTGTTAAGCATTATTTGAATTTTTGAGGTTAATTATTAAACTTTATTTAACAAAACACGTCGTAACAAGGTAATGGAGCATTCAAGAGAGATATTGGACGAATTAAAAAGCATCAGTGAATTGATTGCACTTCTTCCTCGTGATACCCCTTACAAGGCACCTCCCGGATATTTCGACACCCTGTCAGAAACTATTGCAGCCGGGATTGATAAAACAGGAGAAACTTTTCTGCTCATCAAGCCAAAACTATTTACTCCTTATATAATACCTGAGCATTATTTCAATGAATTACCTTTTGCTATTCTTACAAAATTTAAATCAGAAGAATGCTGTGATAATGAACTGGAAATGCTGTCACCAGTTCTCCTCCGGGTTAAGCAGGTAAGCACTTATAAATCACCACCAGGATATTTTGAACAATTTGCCGCAACAATGCTTGAACGCATTGAGTTAGAATCAGCTTCTGAAATAGATGAGTTAAGCATTCTGTCTCCTTTGCTTGTACAAATGAAAAGGACTGTCCCATTTACATTACCCCCAAGGTATTTTGATGAATTTCCTTCAGATATTACTGCCGGTTTACATGCTGTTGATTATGTAAACCAGGAATTAGAATCGTATCCACCGGTAACGAACGATATTAAAATTGCAAATGTGTACCAGGTTCCTGCAGGTTATTTTGATAACCTGGGTAATGGCTTATTAAACAATGTTAAGAATCGCAAAAAAACATCAGTTATCACCATTGATTTTAATAAGAAAGTTTTGCGCTTTGCGGTGGCAGCGTTGATAACCGTAATAATGTCAGTAGGCACATGGATATTTTATAACAATCATACAACCACCAAAATTGGTAATGAATTAGGTGATATCCAAAAACTCAGCAGTGATGAAATGATACACTACCTGGAATCAACACCGGTAATATCTGTTGAAAATTTTGGTACAGCATCCGTTACGATGAAAGAAGAAGATGTGAATGATTTATTCTCTGATGTTCCGGACATGGAATTGCAACAATACCTGGAGCAAAACGCTGCATCAAGAGATTTGATAATTAATTAATTTGTGATGATGAAAAGAATTTTATTTATTATATGGATGTTTCTGGGATTTGCAATAAGCGGTGCTACACAGAATGTTGCCCCAAAAGATGGAAGACTGGAAGCTCTAAAAATCGCTTTTCTCACCCGTAAATTAAGTCTTAGCACCGACGAAGCGCAGAAATTCTGGCCGCTGTATAACAAATATATTGATGAAATAAGACTGATAAAAACCAAAAATCGTAGCCTGGATGAAATTACGATGGAAGAAAGGGTTGTTAATATTCGTAAGAAATATAAAAGCGAGTTTACGTACGCCTTACCTGAAGAAAGAGTAAACCAGTTTTTTAAAGAAGACAAAGAATTTAATAATATTATAAGAAAGGAGTTACAGGATAGAGAGCAGTTAAAACAAATGCGTCAGCAACAAAATAAACGCCCCTTCAGCCAATAGGTTTTTCTCGTTTAACAATAAGGCTTAAGATAGGCAAACAAAAGAACCAACTCAATTTGGTTCTTTTGTTTTATATGACAGTCAGAAGGAAAAGACAGGCGTTTTTATATCATGATAAAACAGAAATGTCCACTTGTCCTCCTCACCTTGTTTCCACCATTGCCGCCGGTATTCCATGCATTTTTTTCCATCGAAATCATATTTGGCAATAAAACGGTTTTTCATTTGTTGCAGTTGAGGCGCCACATCTCCCCCAAAAAAAACTGTCTCACCGCCATCGACAATCCAGAATACCTGGTGATAAGGACAGTGGGCCCCTGTGATCTCATATTTAATATATCCATTTAAAACACCGTTACCTTCCAGCAGTACTACGTTTTTCGCTTGTTTCAGACAATCAAGTTCGCCTGTAATATAGGACGGATAACCTCTTTCGTAAGCGAATTCTAATTCTTGCTTTTGTAGATAATAAGTCGCCTTGGGAAATGAAAGTTCTTTTGAAGAAGTTGCCTGATTTTGATGACTGACGCCACCAGCATGATCCTTATGTAAATGAGACATTAAAACTTTCGTAATTTCAGAAGGATTGATTCTATTTGCCACCAAGTTTTTATGAAGCTGTGACACGCCTTCCCTCTCAAACCCAAGCCCGGCATCTATAAGCAGAATATCTTCTGAGGTTATTACAACAAAAGGCTGAACTTCTACCAGCAAACTGCCTACAGGCCTAATTTGCAAATCATCATTACCCTCATCAAAGGGAACAAAAAGTTTAGATTTATCAATTGTAAAAGAACCTTCCGATAGCGGGATAATTTTCATAATAAAGTTTACTGCTCTTAACTTTTACAAACTTCCTCCGAACTGTTTTATATTTTACATCTTAGTTACCTTAGTACCATTTGACGGTCCGCATCCAAACGAATCAATATAAATAACAGTATAGTAAAACTAAGTAACGACGTACCCCCATAACTTATAAAAGGCAGCGGAATACCGATAACCGGTGCCAGACCAATTGTCATGCATATATTAATTGCAATATGCAGGAAAATTATACTGGCAACACCATAGGCATAGCACCGGCTGAACACGCTTCGTTGTCGTTCCGCTATAAATATAATCCGCATTAGTAATAGAAAATATATTCCCATTAGTATCATACAACCTAAAAATCCGAATCCTTCCCCTATGGTACAGAAGATAAAATCGGTTTGCTGCTCTGGCACGAAATTGTAGCGGGTTTGCGTACCGCTTAAAAGCCCTTTACCCAAAAAACCGCCGCTACCGATAGCTATTTTACTTTGTTTAACATTATAACCGGCATCATCTTTTTTGCCACCCTTACTGTTCTGTTCAATTTCCAGCGCAGCCGCTTCATTTCTGGGAATATAATCTTTACCAATCAATACATAAATTCTTTTTACCTGGTAAGGTCTGAATACATGGTCGAAGATAAAAGGAACGGCAAACCGTTGTATCCCCACGCAGAATGCCCAGATAGTGATAATGTAAAAAAGTATCTGCCTGCTTTTCCTGATCTGCCTGTTCATAAAAACAATCGTTAAAACAGCAATCACCGTGAGTATTATTGCCAGCAGATTAGGTTCAATCAGCAAAGTAGCCACTACTAACACGGCAATTGAAAAACCTACGACAAGAATACCCGCAGGCAGACCTTCACGGAACATAACTAAAAAGAATGAAAAATAAACCAGTGCCAGCCCCGTTTCATGTTGCATGATAGAAAGTATGGCAGGCAGTATGGCAATAGCCGCCGCTATCAGTTGCGAACGTGTTTTATGAAAATTAGTTTCAACGCGAGACAAATATTTTGCAAGTGCCAGGTTAACGAAAACCTTGCATAATTCAGCCGGCTGCAGGTTAAAGCTGCCAAAACGTATGATAGAATTTGTACCCTTTATCGCTGTATGAAAAGGAAAAACCAACAAAAGCAATGCGATACCGAAAGCATACCAGAGGTTAGCAGTTGCAGTAAAAAATTTACTGTCAATCAGTAATATAAAAGTCGCCAATGTACCGGATATACCAAAGTATAAGAGTTGCTTGCTATATTCTGTTTTAAGAGAAAGAAACCCCTGAATAATATTTTCACTATCGCGGTAAGAGGCAGCAAAAATGCTTACTATACCTATGCAGACCAGGATAACATATATCCATACCAGTAGCCAGTCAATACCTTTTGATATAGAAGTATTTTGTTCCATTAAGTTATCGCGATTTTCTGCTTTGGTTTTATAGTGTCTTTGGGTTTGGTAACGGGACTTCCGCGGATGACCCGGGGATCTTCATCTTTTGATGGAACCGGATTAGCTTTTGGAAAATATTTTTTTAAATACTTCTTTATGTAACCGGTATCTTTTGTAAGCTCATACCATTTAAAGGCACGGATAGAATCCTGTCTGAACTGCTCCCGGGGCAAATAACTTGGCATCAGGTTAGCCGAAGAAACACGTTCTACCTCTTTCAATCGTTCAGGCCGCAATGAATCAGTAAGGTATTTCTCCATTATCAGTGACGCAATAGGACCCGCCCAGGTAGCTCCGAAACCGGCGTTTTGTACAACCACTGCCACTACAATCCTTGGGTTTTCCCGCGGCGCGAAACACACAAACATGGAGTTATCTTTCAGGTGCGTTTTCTTGCCTTCGATCATCAGGTAGTTTTCAGCGGTACCAGTTTTAGCGCAGACCTTTATTCCCGGAATCCTGGCTACTTTACCAGTACCGCCATCTACTACATCCTGCATACCACTAATTACTGTTTCAAAATCTTCGTCTGAAATATGACTGACAACTTCGTGTTTTCTCCGGTACCTGTTTAATAAAGTATCTTCTTTGGTTTCGCCATCAATTTGTTTAATAAAATGCGGAACATAGAAATAGCCTTTATTGGCAACAATACTTATAGCGTTGGCCATCTGCAAAGGGGTTACCAGCATCTTATCCTGGCCAATGCCTAAAGTAACCATTGTACAGGAATTCCATGAACGATTGTATTCTTTGTTATAGGCAGCAGTGTCAGGAATATTACCAGGGTCTTCGCTGGGAAGGTCTACTCCCAGCCTGTTACCTAATCCGAACAGGTTAAGATAATCTTTCCATTTTTGAAGACCAATCCTGGAGTCATGATACTGAGGGTTGTCAACTGTGAGGCGAAAAGTGTTGGAGAAAAAAGAGTTGCAAGACCAGGCAATCGCTAGACGCAGGCTTGCAGCATGACCTGCCCAATGTTCAGTGCATCTTACCGGTCTCCGGCAGGCATAGTAAGCACCGCCGCATCCAATACTGCTTTTAGGATTTATAATACCTTCGTCTAAGCCAATCAAAGCACCCAGGGGCTTATAAGTTGAGCCTGGCGGATACTGACCTTTAATTGCGCGGTTATATAAGGGGCTGGTTACATCCAAAAGCAGCCTGGAAAGATTTTTATGCTTGAAGGGGCCGGTAAGGTCATTAGGATTGAAACTTGGACCTGATGCCATAGCGATAATACCGCCGGTCTTCGGTTCCAGGGCAACAACAGCTCCTACTTTTCCTGTCAGTAATTTTTCTGCCAACTGCTGTATTTCAACATCAAGATAACTGTGCATATTCCGGCCTGCTATTGCAGGTGTATCGTATTGGCCCTTCTCCCAGGAACCCTGTATGCGGTTCTTATTATCTTTTATTAAAAATTGCATGCCCCTTTGCCCCATTAATATCCGTTCGTAATAATATTCAAGCCCTGAACGGCCCGCGTAATCTCCTAATTGGTAAAAGCCTTTACTTCTTCTAATGGTTCCGGTGTCAACTTCATCAACATAACCCAGCAAATGACCGGCTGTATTAAAAGGGTACACCCTGACCGGTCTTTCCACTAGTGTAAAACCGGAAAATTTGTAGATATTCTCTTCCAGCTTTGCCTGCATTTCCGGAGGAAGAAGGTCTTCAAAAACTGTTGGCCGCACCGGACCATTTTTAAACTTAGCTTCCAGTATCCGCTTCCTGAACTCCGCAGTATCAATGCCAAGTAAATCACATATTGCGATCGTATCGATATTCTTCACCTGTGAGGGCGTTACCGTGAGATCATACATGACAGTATTATTCAGAATAGCTTTTCCTTTGCGGTCAAAGATAATCCCTCTGTTAGGATAGATACGCTTTGGATACACGGCATTATCCATAGCAAGCTTTTGGTATTTCCCCGAGATAATCTGCAGGTTGAACAACTGGGCAACGATGATGAAAAATATCCCAATAAAAATAAGGCGTATTATGTTGCTTCTGGATTGATTGAAAACAGACATTGTCTGGTATAAGGTTTAAGTACGGATTTGTTATTGTAATGATTGATTTTTAACCATTGACTGCTAACGATCTTTGGTCATTAAGTTACAATGAAAGAATCACATAAAAATAGAATTATATTTTTCTTTGGATGTGAGATCTCGCGTAAAAATTTTGTAAAAGAAATATAATTGAACAGTTGAAAGTATGGATAACCAATTGTTATGTTAACCATCAAATTTTTGATAAGCTGCAAATAAACAATCAACTGATTGCTGTTAGGTGAAATCTGTCAGCAACTCTTTACGTGATATTATACTTAAAATAACAATCGTTGAAATCTTAAGAGACGGCATATCACGCAGTGTTCGTCCTAAACTTTTCTTTGCGGAAGAAAAGCAATTCTGTCACCAGGATCAAAAGTAAACTAATGCCGGTGGTAGCTGTTACTTTTCCTAAAAAATATACGAAGTTTCCTATATCCATCCACTCTAAAAAAACAAGATAACCATGATGAAGCAATGTCAGCACAACAACGTAAGTGGCATAAGGAGCCCAGCCCATACTCACTATAGAAGGAGATGCGTAATTCTGATCTGCACCTTCCTGTGAAATCAATATGTTTATAAGAAAGGGACGCACGTAAGCTATCAATACGCAAGGCGCAGCATGCAGACCGGGTGTATGTAAAAACAAATCCAGCGTAAGTCCGAAAAGAAAAGAAACACCCATCAGTGAAAACCGGGACATTCTAAACGGCAACCATAAAATAAATAAGAAGTATAAGTAAGGCGTGATGAATCTGTGCAGGCTGGGTATCTTATGCAATACATAAACCTGTATCAATATAAATAATGCATATCGGATAATATTCTTCAGCAGACTGCTCATCTTATTTTTTAATGCTTTCCTCCAGTTTAATGCGTTCTGACTTTTGCAGATCCTCAATTACATAAACATATTTAACGTTCGTAAAATTGGTAGCCGTTTTTAATTTTATGGTGTAGAAATTACTGCTATTATCTGCAACAACCCGATCGATAGTCCCCACCAGGATATCAGGAGGATAAATAGAGGAGAGCTCACTGGTTAAAACACTATCACCTTTTTTAATAGTAGTACTCTTCGGAATATCCCTCATCTGGATGTAAAGCGGACTGGCCCCATCCCATTCTATCGTCCCATTCTCCCCTGTCTTCTTTAATTTAGCCTTCACTTTAAACTGGATACTCAGTGCACTCATTACCACAGCATTGTTTTCACTAACATCAACAATTCTTCCTACGATACCCTCAGGTCCAACAACGCCCATATCTTTTCTGAGACCCTGTTTCGAGCCACGGTGAATATCAATGTAATTGGTTTGTCCATTAACAAAGCCACCAACCACCCTGGCATCATAATAGACGTATCTTTTGTTTTTATGCAGTGAATCAACACGGATAGAATCGACGACAATACGTTGAGAAGTATCAGGCGATTCATAATTTAATGATAGCAAACTGCGCAGGTAAACATTTTCCCTGACAAGCGCATCATTGGTTTTTTTTAGCTTGAAATAGTATTCTACGTTGCTGTATTTTTCGTTGATCTTTCCTACTACCTCTCCGGCAATCGCGTTGAAAACTGATTCGTGAGACCTGTTGTACTTAAACAGAAAGGTTAGTGCAAGTATCTGCAACACCAGGAAAAAAAGAAAATTAAAGTATCTCCTAATGAAGAGAAAAACGTTACGCATAAGCGCTGTTTCTACCTTTCCAACTATTTTGGATAAGGTAAATTTTGAGAGTTAATAAATAAAAAACCTGCTTCAGCATTTATGTCACCCCGTATATATTAATATTATTTCGCCTGACAAATATATAGTCTTAAGAACAACTGATCATCTCATTACAAACGGGTAACGGTCATAATGTTTTAATGCCAGCCCCGTTCCACGAACTACACTTTTAAGCGGGTCATCTGCTATATGAACCGGCAACTTAATTTTTTGAGCCAGCCGCTGATCCAGGCCCCTTAGCAGCGCTCCGCCGCCGGTAAGATACAAACCCCTGCGATAGATATCGGAGGCTAATTCCGGTGGCGTCGTTTCCAGGGCTTTTAAAATGGCTTCTTCGATTTTAAATATTGATTTATCCAGGGCTTCGGCTATTTCCTGGTAACTGACCATAATCTGTTTAGGGATGCCTGTTACCAGATCACGCCCGTTTACAGGCAGGTCGTCAGGAGGATTTTCAAGATCCTTCATGGCTGCGCCTATCTGAATTTTAATTTGCTCAGCCGTACGTTCCCCGATTAAAAGGCTATGATACCTGCGCAGCGCTTCCATAATATCGGCTGTAAATTCATCTCCGGCAATACGGATAGACTGGTCGCAAACTATCCCTGCAAGTGCAATAACTGTTATGCCGGTAGTTCCGCCTCCAATATCAATAATCATATTTCCTACTGGCTCTTCTACATCTATACCGATACCCAAAGCTGCGGCCATCGGCTCATGTATAAGGTAAACTTCTTTAGCGCCAGCCTGTTCGGCACTGTCACGCACCGCACGTTTCTCTACTTCTGTAATAGAGGAAGGGATACATATCATCATTCTCCAGCTTGGTGGGAACAATGGCTTTTTAGGATAGATCATTTTGATCATTTCCCTTATCATTAATTCAGCAGCATTAAAATCAGCAATTACCCCGTCTTTAAGTGGACGCACTGTCCGTATAGACTCGTGCGTTTTTTCATGCATCATCAAGGCTCTTTTACCCACAGCAAGAACCGTTTTAGGATTGTTCCGATCCAAGGCAACAATAGAAGGTTCGTTAACAACAATTTCATCATTATGTATAATTAGGGTATTCGCAGTACCCAGATCCATAGCTATTTCTTGAGTAAAAAAATTAAAAAGGCCCATTAGTGAGAATCTGATTTATATAGTCATTTAGAATGCCAGCAAAATTGAAGCAAATAATTTGAATTAACAAAGGCAATAACTTGATTTAGAAGGTTTTTTTGCACCATCGCTGACAGTTGCCGGTGATTTAACAGTTTTATGCCTGAGTGTGTTAGCAGATGTAAGAATTTATACTTACGACTGCTGCTGAAATCTTCCTTGTGCAAGAGATAATAATTTGCAGACAAAGGTTATTGTCTGCTGAACGATCATGTAGTTTTAAACTGGGATATTGATGGCCGTTAGACTTTAATCAGGTCATGAAATTTTACAATGATTTATACCTCCAATTATTTTTGAAATGATAAATGAACATCACTGCAAAAATTATTCAAATTCGTATCCTATATCATTTCGATAATACATATTTTCAAAATGAATTTTTTGTAAAACCTTTAATGACTTTTTTACAGCTGAACTTACAGAGTTCCCAAATGAAGTTACACACAATACCCTGCCCCCATTCGTTAAAACCCTTTTTTCTTTTAACTCTGTTGCTGCATGAAACACAATAGACTCCCCGCTAATTACTTTTTCAAGTTCATTTATTTCAAATCCTTTCTCGAAGATACCCGGATAACCTCCGCTTACTGCTACTACCGTGCAGGCTGTGCTATTGTCTGTTTCTATCAAACAAGTATGTAAACCTCCATTGGCAGCAGCAATGAATAGTGCTACCAGGTCATTTTTCAGCCTTGGTACTATTACTTCTGTTTCAGGATCTCCTAACCTGCAATTGTATTCAATGCAATAAGGTTCGTCTCTCACTTTAATCAAACCGAAGAAAACAAAACCCAGGTAAGAGATTCCTTCCTGCTCTATACCTGCGATGGTCGGTCGAATGATTTTATCTTCTACTTTTTTCATGAACGCATTGTCTGCAAAAGGCACCGGACTTATAGCTCCCATACCGCCGGTATTTAAACCACTATCGCCTTCACCGATTTTTTTATAATCTTTTGCCTCCGGAAGAATGATATACTCTTTTCCATCCGTCAATACAAAAACACTTAATTCAATCCCGTTCAGAAATGATTCCACTACTACTTTTTTTCCTGCTTCTCCAAATTTTCCATCCTGGATCATTAGTTCAAATTCTGCTACGGCTTCTATCCGGCTCTGACAAATTAATACACCTTTGCCTGCCGCTAATCCATCCGCTTTTAATACTACAGGCAAAGAATGCTGCTGAATATACTGAACTCCTTTTTGAAAATTATTTTTATCAAATTCACCATACACCGCTGTAGGTACCTGGTGGCGCAACATAAAAGACTTAGCGAAAGATTTACTTCCTTCTAACTGTGCCCCTCTTTGCGATGGACCAATAACTATTATGTTTTCTGAATTTTTATCTGCCTTAAAAAAATCAACAATACCTTCTACCAGCGGCTCTTCCGGACCTACTACCACCATTTCAATATTTCTCTTAAGACAGAAAGATTTTATTCCTTCAAAGTCCAGCAATTTCAACATTACATTGGTACCATGAAGAGAGGTGCCTGCGTTTCCCGGAGCGATAAATAGTTCAGCGCATAATTTGCTTTGAGACAACTTCCAGGCAAGTGCATGCTCACGTCCGCCGGAACCTAGTAAAAGGATTTTCATGAAGATTCAATTTGATTGCGCTAATTGATGCGAATTAAGCATTAAATTTCCAGAACAGGGAAACAAATTATTTTCATGCAGGTGCAATGTTGTTTAGAAAACGTAAGGCCGATATTATGCAATGAGTAATATCAACAATCGATATTCGATTCAAGTTGTTGCTGGTATCTACTATTAACTGATGAATTTTTTTGACTAAGCGACCGGCATTGAAAGTTATACTCTTACTTTCATAGTATATTTAATGCTGTTATTAGCGGTCAGCCATCAGGTGTTTCACTAAACAGTTGCCGGCAATCTCCTGGTAGCTGACAGGTGGTTGCCGATAGCAAAATTTACAAGCAGTTAATAGCCGGCATAATTGATATACAGAATTACAACTACTGATTAAAAAAAAATGCTTTATGGCTGAATCAATTGTAGTTAAGAAGGGTCATCCGCGTGGATTGTACGTTTTATTCGCCACAGAAATGTGGGAGCGGTTTAACTATTATGGGATGCGGGCCATTCTTATTTACTTTATGACGGATGCTTTGATGTTTAACAAGCCGTTCGCCTCTATGTTATATGGTGGCTATACCGGGCTGATTTACCTTACGCCGTTAGTAGGTGGATATATCGCCGACAGGTATTGGGGAAACAGGCAATCAATTATTACAGGTGGTTTGATTATGGCCCTGGCGGAATTTATATTATTTGCCTGTTCCTCTCTTTATAAAACTGCTCCTGACACTTCTTCTTTTTTATTTTATATTGGCCTTGGAGTGATGATTATGGGCAATGGTTTCTTTAAGCCCAATATTTCTTGCATGGTTGGTCAGCTATATCCGGGAGGAGATAAAAGATTGGACGCTGCATATACTATATTTTATATGGGTATCAACGTTGGCGGAATGATTGGTCCTTTTATTTGTGGACTGGTAGGTAATACAGGCAATCCCGATGATTTTAAATGGGCTTTTCTTGCCGGCGGAATAGGTATGATATTAAGTGTCATTACTTTTTATAATCTTAAGAATAAATATGTTGTAGATTCAAACGGTAGCCCCATTGGCACTGTCCCTGAAAAAATGGCTGACTCAAATCATTTTTTAAAAAAACCATTTTCATTAAAGATATTTATCAGCCTTATTGTGTACGCTGCATTGGCTATAGGTTTATTATATATTCACGGCCAGAGAATATTTGATATTTCCTATCTGCTCTTAGTAGCGTTGATTGCTATATTGATTATTATTTTTTCCGATAAAGCGCTTACCAAATTAGAGATCAGAAGGATTGTTGTAATTTTCGTAGTATCTTTTTTTGTTGTTTTTTTCTGGAGTGCTTTTGAACAGGCAGGAGCATCGCTATCATTTTTTGCTGCTGAACAAACAAACCTTCATGTTGATTCGCTTAATTTTAATGTACCCCCATCATGGTTTCAATCGCTCAATTCCTTTTTTGTGGTTGCATTCGCTCCAGTGTTTGCATGGATCTGGATTAAACTGGGCAAGCGAAACCTTGAACCTAATTCTCCCACTAAGATGGCTATAGGTTTACTTTTACTTGCTATTGGTTATTTATGGATCGCTTACGGTGTAAAAGGAATTCAGCCAGGAATAAAAGTAAGCATGATATGGCTCACCGGCATGTATGCCTTACATAGTTGGGGAGAGCTATGTTTGTCACCTATAGGACTTTCATTAGTCAACCAACTTGCCCCTTTGAGATTCGCTTCATTGCTGATGGCGGTATGGTTCATGGCAAACGCTGCAGCAAATGTTTTGGCCGGGAAAATAAGTGCATTATATCCACCCGGCATTGCAGAAGTAAGGCAGGCCGCTGCCGCAGGAATCGATCTCCAGAAAATTTTAAATAACAAAGCTGCTGCCAGTTCAGGCGAAATTATGAAGTTACAACAACTAAAGATTCCTTATGAATTCAAGTCTTTCATGGGTTTTCAGCTTAACAATTTATATGATTTCTTTATGCTGTTTGTAATCATGGCCGGCGCTGCGGCACTCCTTTTATTTATGCTGACACGATGGCTGCATAAAATGATGCATGAAGCTAATATAGAGTAAGCAAAACTAAAATTGACTGCCGGAAGACTTGCCTGAGGATTAATTGTTCTTAAATGGCACCACCATTTCAAAAGCCGGTATGTTTATTTCAAATGTTTTTTTGTTGGTAACATTTTCCATTAAATAAGTTCCATACATCTTACCCATTTCAGTTCGCAGATTACAACCGCTTACATATTCATATTTCTCTCCGGGGTTTAACAGCGGTTGAATGCCAACGACGCCTTCTCCTTCTACTTCACGGTTCTGACCATTACTGTCAAAAATATGCCAGTGGCGACGCTGCAGTTTTACCGGAAAACTATTTCTGTTTTCAATAGTGATTCGGTATGCAAACATAAATTCCTGAGACATCGGATTTGAGTAATCCGGTTGATAAAAAGTCTCTACGCTAACTTCAATGCCTTCAGATATCATTGATGCCATTATAATAAATTTAAGATGAATGATATTATTATTAAAATGACAGTATTGTATAAGGATAGCTGATACAATAACTATCAGATAGGTTTTCACCTTGATTTTAAAAATTCTTTAAAATTAGTCAAAATAGCTCCTTAAGACAAAGAATGAATAAGTTTTAGTAAAAAGTATTGATTTGAAAGTTAATTTTGAATTCACCGGGTAACTTAAGCCTCCTGCCTGAGATGCTAAGGCGGGCATTTTAACAGCTTTAACCTAAAACAGTTTACACGCTTATTTAAGTAAATGCATAAATCAATTCTTTATCACAGTTTAAAAATATATCATGAAAATAGCTGTTGCGAATGGAGATGGGATAGGGCCAGAAATTATGAAAGCGGTACTCAGCATTTTTGAAGCAAACAAGGTGCCGCTGGAGTATGAGTATGTGGACATGGGCAAATGGGTTTTTGATAAAGGCTTCTCAAATGGTATGACACCAAAGGCCCAGCAAATTATTGAAACGCATGGCATATTATTTAAAGGGCCCATGGAAACGCCAAAGGGCAAAGGAGTTAAAAGCATAAATGTTACCGCACGTAAAACATGGAACACTTACGCCAATAAAAGAGTATTTCAAACGCTTCATGGTGTAGACACTTTATTTTCCAAAGCAGGAATTTTGATTGATATTACCGTCGTGCGTGAAAATATAGAAGACACTTATGGTGGCATCGAGCACATGCTTACTCATGATGTTGCCCTTAGCCGAAGGTTTATTACCAGGCCCGGAAGCCTGCAGTTAATAAAGTATGCTTTTGAGATGGCAAAAAAGAAAGGTACGAAGAGGATCACCTGTGTGCATAAGGCTAACATTATGAAACTTACAGATGGCTTATTCCTTGAATGCTTCCAGGAAGTGGCCAGGGAATATCCTGATTTACATTCCGATGATATTATTGTCGACGATCTTGCTATGAAACTGGTGGTTCGTCCCAATGAATTTGATGTGCTGGTACTAACAAATCTGCAGGGTGATATAATCTCTGATCTTTGTGCTGGTCTTGTTGGCGGGCTGGGATTCGCGCCCAGCGCCAATATTGGTGATCATATTTCTATTTTTGAAGCTGTGCATGGAACAGCTCCGGATATTGCAGGGAAGAACATCGCAAATCCAACAGCTTTATTACTGAGTGGGATTTCTATGCTCCGGCATTTAGGGTTTATGCAAAACGCCGCTTTTATAGAAAACGCTTTACTCTTCACACTGGAAAGCGGTGTTCACACCGGTGACTTTGGCGATAAAAATATACCCGCATCTAATACTACGGCTTTCGCTGAAGCTATAATTGCCCATTTTGGAAAGATACCTGAAATCGGTGCCCGGCCACTTCTACCAAATTTAAAGGTAACACCGACCTTTTTTAAGTTGAATCAAAATGCGATGATGGAATCAGTTGAAATAGGAACGGAAAAAATTATGGGTGCTGATTTCTTTATTGAAAGTAACGAACAGCCGATTGCTATAGCGCACAAGTGTTTACGGCATGCGGGAATAAAGTTTAAATTGATTAATATTAGTAATCGTGGTACACAGGTGTGGCCTACCGGTTCTGTATATACTAATCTTGTTAATCAGTATAATGTGCGTTTTGAAAGTCTGGATGACATCCCGTTAAATCAAAATGATATTTCAGGGTTGTATGTTAGTTTAAGTGGTAATTTTAAAATATGCTCTTCCGAGTTATTATTGATGTGGGGTGATAAGAGAGCGTACAGCCTTGCGCAGGGACAATAAAATACAAAAAGTTATTGATGAGAAAAATAAAATATATCCAGGCTTTTATGGTAAAAGTATTTAACAAACATGGAACTTATAGCTAACACCTGAATACTCACACCTCAAAACTTCACAGCCAACAACTATAGCTTCTTCGAATTTTTAAAATCGTTTTTCAGTAGCCACTGAACTACTTTGTCGCGCTGATCTCCCTGAATGATTATCAGCCCGTCTTTTACTGAACCGCCGGTGCCACAAAATGTTTTAATTTTCTTACCAAGTTCCTCCATTTCATTTTCCTGTCCTGAGTAACCTTCAACAAGTGTTACAGCCTTACCTGCTCTTTGTTTAGTATCAAGCCGTATTTTTAATTTTTGCTGTTCAGGTTTTAGTATTTCCTTTCCAGGGATTTCATCAGTAGCAAATTTAAAATCAGGGTTTGTTGAGAAAATGATCCCTCCGGCATTGGTATTTTTTTTCTTACTCATTACAAAGAAGTTCAACTTTTATATATTGAGCCATATGCTTTTCATTGGCCCTGAAGGAAATCGTCATTAATAAAGCTCACACTACATACTAAGTAGCTGCGTCAGATGATAACAGCTTTAAGACTTAGATCTAAACTTTTTGCCTGGTGAATAAGTGCGCCCACACTTATATAATCCACACCCGTTTCCGCGTAGCTTAACATGTTATCAATATTGATACCTCCACTGGCTTCCGTTTCAAACTGCCCGTTTATTATTTTAAGCGCTTCAGTAATTTGATCAACTGTAAAATTATCTAGCATAATACGATTGACTTTACCTATGGCTACCACTTGCTTTACGTCTGCGATACTTCTAGTTTCTATCTCAATTTTTAATCCTGGCTTTTGGGTATGTATATATTGCCATGCGCCTGAAATCGCTTTTTCTATACCACCGCAAAAATCAATATGGTTGTCCTTTAGCATCATCATATCATACAGTCCAAAACGATGATTAACACCACCACCTATTCTTACCGCTTCTTTTTCAAGCAAACGAAAGTTAGGAGTGGTTTTCCTGGTATCTAATATTCTTGTATGGTATCCTTTGAGCTTATCAACATATTCACGCGTTAAAGTTGCAATACCACTCATTCGTTGCATACAGTTTAATACCAGTCTTTCACATTGCAATATCGTATGGATATAAGCATCCACTTCAAAAGCTTTTTCACCATCCTTTATAACATCGCCATCACTTTTATAGGGCGTAAAAATCGACTGATCATCTTTTAATTTAAAAATCAACCTTGCTATTTCTATTCCGGCCAATATACCATCCTGTTTGATTTTCAAAACAGCGCGCCCTTTAGCATCCAAGGGTATAACACTCAAAGTAGAATGATCGCCATCTCCAATATCTTCTATTAAAGCAGCTTCTATCAGCCTGCGTAATTGATCATCATAAAAAGACATAAAACAAAGCTAGATAAAACCGGTAAGAAATATTGTATTGCTAAATTAAATTATGCGTTGGAGCTTTTTACTATCTGCTGTAAGCAATCAGAAGAAAGGATATCACGCGTTTGTATCGTGACAGCTCTGATAGCCTTATTGCGACCGCGTCTTGTTGAGATGCTTATAATGGCTTAATTAATAATAAAAAAACCTTGCATCTAGGTAGATACAAGGTTCATGAGATCAGAAAATCATTAATCCGCCTTTTGAAAATTAAGGTCTTGCAGGTATTGCTTATCACCTTTTTGCTTCATAAAGATGGTTGTCCGGTAATTGCCATTTCTTGTTTGCAATGTACCAATGCAATAGTTAGTCCCATTTTGTTCACTCTTGTATTTAAGATCAAATGTTCTAACGCCATTACTTATAAAAAAATCTTTAACAACCATCTCCGCCTGAGTACGGCTGTAATTATCACTTTTATCTGGTAATCCGATATCAACTCTTGAATCGAAATACTTTGATAGTTGAGAAGCGTTACCAGATTTTAATGCGGTAACCACATCATCCATTTCCAGCGTTTCTATGTTTGTATAAGAGGAGAATAAAACGATACATAGAATCATCAATAACCCTAATGAACTTTTAATATAAGAATTTTTAATTTTCATTTTAATTAATAAGATATAATAGCGGAAACTTACTAAAAACATGCCAATATGATTTTATTCATCTAAATACCACTAACAGGGTATAATCTTAAGAAGTTATTATAGAATTTATTTAATTAATTACTTTAGCACTATGGAAAGTAAAAAAATAATACTGGTAATAATGGACGGATGGGGATTAGGAAAGGTTGCATCAAGTGATGCGATCATACACTCAAATACTCCTTTCGTTACATCGTTATATTCTAAATATTCCAATGCTACCTTAGTTGCTTGCGGCGAAGCGGTAGGCTTGCCTGATGGTCAAATGGGTAACAGTGAAGTAGGTCATTTGAATTTAGGTGCAGGCAGAATTGTTTACCAGGAATTACAACGAATTAATGTTGCAATAAGAAGTGGTGAATTTTATAAAAACAAGGCACTACTGAATGCAGTAGATCTTGCTAAAAATACCAGTAAGCCTTTACATCTCATAGGTTTGGTTAGTGATGGAGGTGTACATTCTCATATCAATCATTTGAAAGCTATCACTTCATTTTGCGCCACAGAAGGTTTAAAGGAAGTTTATATCCACGCCTTTACTGATGGGAGAGACACAGATCCAAAAAGCGGTTTACATTTTCTAACTCAACTGCAGGAGCACCTTGATAAAACAATTGGTAAAATCGCCAGTATAAGCGGACGATATTATGCGATGGATCGCGATAAGCGATGGGAACGTGTGAAGCTTGCTTACGACGCAATTGTTAAAGGGACAGGTGAAACATCCGTCGATCCTATTGCAGCTGTACAACATTCCTATGACAAAAATGTAACCGATGAATTTATTCAACCAACCGTTATCATAGGAAATAATTTGGCTCCGGTAGGAGTTATTAAAGATGGAGACGTTGCTATCTGCTTTAATTTCAGAACAGACCGCTGCCGTGAAATCAGCGAAGTCATTACTCAGACTGATATGCCAGCCTTAGGCATGAAAAAGCTCAATATCAATTATACAACGATGGCTGAATATGATAAAACCTTCTCCAATGTAAATGTAATTTTTGAGACAGATAACCTGGTCAATACTTTAGGTGAAGTACTTGCAGCGAATGGTAAGCAACAGGTACGTATGGCCGAAACTGAAAAGTATCCTCATGTTACCTTTTTCTTTAGCGGAGGCAGAGAAGTCCCTTTTAAGGGTGAGAGAAGAATTATGGTACCCTCACCAAAAGTTGCCACTTATGATTTACAACCCGAGATGAGCGCCTATCCGCTCACTGATGCGGCTGTTGCTGAAATAGAAACCAAAGTGGCAGATTTCATTTGTTTAAACTTTGCCAACGCTGATATGGTCGGTCACACCGGTGTTTGGCAGGCTGTAATAAAGGCTGTAGAAACAGTTGACACCTGTGTGAACAAGCTGGTTACGGCAGCGCTTGCAAATGGCTATACTGTATTCTTAACCGCTGATCATGGAAATGCGGATTACATGATTAATGATGATGGCACTCCTAATACACAGCATTCGTTAAACCTTGTGCCGTTGTTTATTATTGATAATAACTGGAAAGGAAATTTAAAAGCTGGCAAACTCGGCGACCTTGCACCGACCATTCTTACTATGATGAACTTAACTATACCAAAGGAGATGAGTGGAGATGTTCTTATATAATATATAGTCATCAATAACAATCACAGATCAGGTTCCCGGCAAAATAATTCGCTACTGATATTGCTTTAATAAATAAAAACAATATTTTTACATCCTCGCACTATACACACTATAATAAAACAAAATCTGCTTAATATAAAATTGATCAAAATCATATTTTAAGAGTGTTAATTAATCAAACAGCCTGTTTGTAAGCAATTTGAAGTTTTATACTTCCTAAAGCAGCAAAGATTTAGAAAAATTGTCTTAATTTACAGGTAACCAAACGGCAGATATGACCGAGGAAGCCATTTTACAAGGATGTTTACGAAATGAAGCTATTGCACAGAGAGAGTTGTACCATCGGTATAGCCCGAAAATGCTAGCAGTATGTTACAGGTTTGGACATAACAGGGAAGACGCCGAAGATATGCTTCAGGAAGGCTTCATAAAAGTTTTTTCTCAAATTCATACCTTCCGTAACCAGGGCGCTTTTGAAGGATGGGTGCGAAGAATAATTGTGCATACGTGTATTAACAATCTCAAAAAAAATAAAAAATTTAATGAGAGTGTTGATATCATACATGCCACATCCTTACAGGTGAGAGAAGAGACGGTGCCTTCTATTATACAGGCTAAGCAGGTGGTAGAATGTATTCGGTTATTACCCTTGGGTTATAGAACTGTGTTAAACCTGTATGCTATCGAAGGATATTCCCACAAGGAAATTTCCATCATGCTGGAGATAGAAGAAAGTACCAGTCGATCACAGTATACCCGTGCAAAACAAATGTTGGAAGATATACTGATACGCAAGAAAATTCTGCAAAAACCCAAAGAAAAATCTGGTTTTTTCACTGCTTTCGGCGGATAAAATTAAATACAATATTTTAAATACCGGATCGTTTCAATACCCATAATAACCAAACTGCTAAAGATATTCCACAATGGATAGAAATATAGATGACGATGAATTGAAATTTTTCTAAAACAGAAAGTCGATCAACATAAATTGTAT
>Ga0123336_10000482_pt1 | contig 40166 bp, 33 predicted proteins | sample SSSSmetaG_FD_96466 | JGI IMG/M metagenome (GOLD analysis project Ga0123336, IMG submission 96466) | Glacier valley bacterial and archeal communities from Borup Fiord, Nunavut, Canada, to study Microbial Dark Matter (Phase II) - ​SSSS metaG | ecosystem: Environmental > Aquatic > Freshwater > Ice...
AAGCGTGAGTACAAAAAAGGTTAATAAAAAAGTATGTAAATATTGTGGGTACAATACTTGGAAAATAAGCATTGGAGTTAATTAACCGAGGCCTAAAAACAAACTACGAATTAGAAGGTATTATTAAAAAATCTGTACCCTTACACGTACCTTTATGAGATTAAAATAAGCAAATATATGGTAGCGTCAGTTAATAAGTTAATATGGCTCAAAGACAAGAGAATACTGCATCCTAACGAAAGCTAATATTTGCTGGTGGAAGGTAAAAAGTACCTGCTTAAACATGGTAAGGATGAGGTCCCTCGTTTGAATCGCGGTGAGGACTCTTTCAAGCACTTACATTAGTGAGGTTTTGGAGGACTTTTTAATTATCTTAAAAGAAATAAAGTTATCCGTTTTTTATCAAAATAATTCAAATAAATCTATTTTTAATGGCTACTTAATGGCTACTAATATTCAAAAAACAACCTTCAGCTTTATGCAGAGGTTATTTTAATATCTATTTTAATAAGTTTTAAACCAAATTCTACCTGCACCATCATGTTTTTTAGAGAATACAATTTTAGGCTCTTTGTCATTTTTAGTAACCTAAAATACTACATATCAGTGATATTATCCTTGGAATTTCTCAGACACGAAACGAAAAGCTCGCTGCTGTTTTTTATAGATTAAAATTAATCGAAGCTTATGGTACTGAAATAGTAAAAGTTATGGATAGCTATGCTTCTAGCAATCAAAAGCCAGAACTTAAATTTTCTGACAATGCTTTCCTTATTTCTTTACCTAATTTAAATAATAATAAGGAATTAATAGTTGGCAACACTTATGAGCAGAAAGTTTTAAATTATCTAAAAATCCATAACTCAATTAACAGAAAAGATGCAGAAACACTTCTTGACGTAAGACAGACAATGGCAGGGCGTGTTCTGAAAGAAATGGTTAATAAGGAACAACTAAAAAAAGAAGGAAAAGCTGCTAATACAAGATATATCCTCTTATAATAATGTAAGACTTCATTTACACAAGATTCCATACATCTATATTTCCCTCAAAGCCTTGAACATTTCAGTTTTGTAAGCTTCAACTCCAGGCTGATCAAAGGGATCTACCCCTAACACTGTACCAGAAATATAGCAGGCATATTCAAAAAAGTAGAATAACTGTCCCATGTAATATGAGTTTAGCTCAGGTATATCCACTATTATGCAGGGTACTCCACCCTCAACATGGGCTTTTACAGTGGCCTCATATGCAACGTGGTTTAAAAATGCAAAATCTTTTCCATTAAGATAATTGAAACCATCGCCATCCTCTTGTTCTACTGATATTTTCAATGAAGCCCTAGGGTCCTCAACATTGAGGAAGGTTTCAAAGAGTATACGTTGTCCTTCTTGTATGTATTGGCCCAGAGAATGTAAATCCTCTGATAAAGAACAAGCCGTGGGGAAAATGCCTTTACCCTTTTTTCCTTCACTTTCCCCAAAGAGTTGAACCCACCATTTGGAGAAATACTCCAGCAGCGGTTCAAAAAATGCCAGTATTTCTATGCTATATCCCTTTTCAAGGAGAATATTTCTTATTATTCCATACAAAACAGCAGGGTTCTGAGCTATAGGAGTATCATAAATCAAACTTTTCATATCCTTTGCCCCTTGAATCAACTGCCGTATATCCACACCTGCCACTGCAATGGGGAAAAGTCCCACGGCTGTCAGTACTGAAAACCTGCCTCCAACATTGAGGGGAAATGGAAACAGTTTATACCCCTTCTGCTTTCCAAGGACCTCAAGGCTGCTGTTGTTCAAAGAACCTGTTGCGATAATCCTTTCTGCCGCACCCTTTTCTCCATAAACCTTTTCCATATAATTTCTAATTACTCTAAAGGTAATACCTGGCTCTAATGTAGCAAAGTTTTTTGCAATAACATTCACATAGACCGATTTACCTTCCAGTCGGGATAAAATTCTGTTCAGATACTGTGGTGAAAGGTTGTTGCCTGCATAGAGCACCTCTGGCTTATTTCCTCCTAATGCTTTGATAACAGCCCTTGCTCCCTGATTGGAGCCACCAACTCCAATCAAAAGGAAAATATCTGCCTTTTCCTTAATTTCTTTTACTTTCGCTTCTATCTGTCTAAGCAGATCTTCATTTGCAATTTCGTCCAAACCAATCCATCCCAGATCTTCCGAGGGGTTTTGTACGGGTGCCAGCGCAGCCTGAAGTATATGTAAATTCTCACTTATTTTATTATCTATCTCCTGTTGATTTACAAACTTTTCAATGTTTGAGTATTTAAATTGAATAGGTTTCATGGCACTATTTCTCCTTAAATATATTATTCCAGCTTCCCTTCGATGAAAGAAAGGCGTTAATAATAATTGATATACCTTTTTTCAGACGTACTAATGGTATCCAACGCATTCACTAATGCACCTTTGGGTGGTATTATTCTACCCTTAACAAGTGGGTCATTGGTATCAGTCATCCACTTGTTCATCCTTGCCAATAAATCATTCTTTATTTCGGAATATCTCATATCATTTATACGATTGACCCTTTCTTCTGGGTCTAAGTATAGGTCAAAAAGCATTTCCTTCTCCCTTGAATCGCTTATAAATCCATTGTTTACCATTAATTCCTTTTCGGGTGAATCATCAATATTTGAAAGTACATACTGATCATAGTCATCATAAAACTTTATATACTTATAACGCTCACTACGTATGCATCTTAAAGGCTCATAAGCCACATGGAATGAAACTTCCGAATAAATATAATCTCTTGTCTTATCTCTTTCTCCCGTCAATATCTTATAAAAAGATTTTCCTTCAAGCCAGGTAGGTTTATCTATCTTGAGTATGTCACATAATGTTGGGAAAAGGTCAACATGAGAAATAATAGAATCCACAGTCTTAGCTTCCCTTATAACTTGGGGATATCTAACAATGAAGGCTACTCCGATTCCGTCATCAAATAAAGTACATTTCATTTTAGGAAAAGAAGGACCATGGTCTGTAGTATATATAACTACAGTGTCCTCCGACAGACCTGATTCTTTGAGGCCCTGCAGCACTATTCCGACACATTTATCCATTACTCTAACAGATGTCATGAAAGCAGCTGTGTCTTTCCTATTTTCCGGTGTATTGGTGATACCGTGAGGAGGAAGTACATAATCCGGATTAATGTCATCGTCGATCTTTTGAAATACCCTATGAGGATTGAATATACCATAGGAAAGAAATAATGGCTTGTCTTTCGATACCGTCTTTAAATATGCTGCAACTCTCTCCGCATTTGCCATATCCCATTCAGCCCAGTCAGGATTTTGCTTCCCCATGTTATAATCCTGTTCATCAAGGATTTTGCTATAGCCTATCATTTTTGCTTCTGGTGCTTCATGTTGTATTCCACAAAGTACAGTTTCATATCCTTTGTTATTTAAAAAGTTTGCGATATGTTTTTCATAGTCATCAATCTTGAAACCGCGATGAGCAAGACCAAGCATTCCACAGGAATGGGGATACATTCCTGTAAGCATGGCCGCCCTGCTAGGTGAGCATGTCGGCCCTGTACAAAAAGCATTTCTGAGTAGTATTCCTTCATTCGCAAGTTTCATCAGATTCGGAGTTTCCACAGCATATCCATAAGGTTGTATGTATCTTCCAGTGTCATGTGAATGTATAAGAAGAATGTTCATTTTTTATCCGCCTCAAATTTTAATATATTTCAGGAAGTTTCCTCGCCTCTTCCGACACCTTCCAGCGTTCGGTTTCAGGCACATCTACTGCTGCTCCCCATTTAGCAAGGATTTTGTGGTGTTCAATCCTTACTTTATACTCTTTCATAACCTTAATAGTATCCCAGCCTTCCAAAAGAAGTTGTTTAAGCTCCTCTACCTTATCTTTAAAACATACTGAAAGGTTTTCAGTTTCCCAGGGGTCTTTATCAATATCATATAATGCATCAAATTCTTCATGCCCATAGTATGATATCAGCTTCCAATTTCCCTTACGTAGCATCCTTCCAGGTATAAGACTTTCCGGACTTTGACTATATACAAATTCGCTTATACAATATCTTTCCAGAGAATCCTCCCCGGAAACCAATTGTCCAGCTATGCTTTTTCCATTCTGTTCGGGAGGAGCAGTTGCACCCACTAGTTCACACAAAGTTGGCCCGATATCCATAATGCTAACTGCGCCCTTCATTTTTACCCCCTGTTTTATACTCTTTCCTTCAAATATCAATGGTATTCTTGAAGAGCCCTCATAGAATGTTTGCTTACCATAAAAGTTTCGTTCCCCTATTTGGTCTCCATGGTCAGAAAGATAGACAAAAACGCCCTTTCTACCAGTTTTATTCAAAAAGTCGTCCCATGCCTGTTTTATCCTTCCAATCTGCACATCCATATTTTCGATCATACCGAAGTAAGCAGCTCTTATCCTTTGTATAACTTCTTCTGGCAAATATTTTTCATATTTATTAAGCAAAGGGTAATTTGAAATGTTTTTTCCATATATAAAAGGCATTCCTATTTTTGTCATATAATATTGATATAAATCAGAAGGGGCAACATATGTAAAATGAGGTGCATAAGTACCGATTACTATTAATTGCGGCTTTTCATGATCTAACTTCAAATATTCCTCTGCCGCTTTAATAACAGCCCTGTCATATTCCAGGACAGGTGAAGTACCACCACCTACTACGTTTGTACAGAATTCCTCCGTAAGCGTCCCTTTAAATGGGCCTAAATCCTGGCGTTTTTTCCCTCCACGTCCCCACAGCGAAGGGGTGATTTCTCCCATAATTCTCTTCGTAAAGCCGTGTCTCTGGTCTTCCCCTAAAAAATGCATTCTCCCACAAAGCACAGTCTCATAGCCTTCTGCTGCAATAGAATGTATAAATGTAGTCTGGTCCTCCCCAATAGCACCATCGTTTGTGAATATCCCAGTTTTCGAAGGTAACTGGCCTGTTAACATAGACATTCTCGCTGGTACACAGAGAGGGCAAGAGGTATATGCAGAATCGAAGGTAGTACCTTTTGAGGCAATACTATCAAGATTAGGTGTTCTAACTATTTCATTTCCAGCAAATCCAGAACACATTGCATTGTGCTGATCACTCAAAAAAATCAATATATCAGGTTTATCCATAATTATAACCATTCCTTTCGCGAGCTCAAGGCACAAAACGGAATGAAACCGTTGCCTTCGAGCTTATTTTATTTTAAAACTATAATATAGAGATTGCAGACAACTACAAATCACGGGGAGGTGAGTGTGCTGCTCCTTTTGGAGTTGACCGCATAATTATATGTGTAGATTGTTCTTTCAAGCACAAATAAGTGTGACATTTGAGCACGAAGACTTATCTTTGTATAAACAATACTCGTTTATTGCTGGACAATCAGTTAATGTCTGTAATCCCTATAATCTATTTTGAGAAGGGATATAAATGTTAAAAATCATCTACCCCACCTGCTGTGGAATTGATGTCCACAAAACGTTTATTGTTGCTTGTATTGCCTCAACTGATGGCAAAGGTGTTACAACTTACAAGTCCAGTCGCTTCTCAACCTTTTCAAATAGTTTGAGAAAGCTGTCAGAGTGGCTTTACTCCAATTCCTGCAAAAACATTTGCATGGAATCAACTGGCAAGTATTGGATACCGGTATATAATATTTTGGAAGCCTCCTGTAAAATTACTCTGGCTCACCCAAAGTATGTGAAGGCTATCCGTGGCAAGAAGACCGATAAAAAGGATGCAAAGTGGATTGCTGACCTGTTTAAGCACGATCTCGTTGCTGGAAGCTTTATGCCACCACTCATAATTCGTCAACTTCGTGACTTAATGCGTTATCGTTCTAAGCTGACAAACTTTAGTTCCAGTGAGAAGAACCGGATTCAAAATTGTCTAACTGTATCAAATATCCAACTCGCAAATGTTGTATCTGATACTTTCGGCAAGAGTTCAATGAAAATCATTGATCACTTGCTTGAAAATCCTAATGACAAGGATTTCGATTTTGTTCCTCTTCTTCACACATCAATGCTCGGTAAGGTGGATGATATTCGTCTAGCCATGGATGGAATGATCACACCAGAACAACAGCAAAAAATGATTATTATTCTTCAGCATTATGAAGAATTAGAAAAGTGCAAATCCAATCTTGAATCCTTAATTCTATCGCTCTCTGAGCCTTATTCCAAGGAACGTATTTTAGTGTCCACTGTACCAGGTATCAAAAATCCCTTTTCTGCAATCGCTATAATTTCAGAAATCGGTGCTGATATGTCTGTGTTTCCTACAGCTAAACACTTGTGTTCCTGGGCAGGATTGACTCCTCAAAACAACGAGAGTGCGGGAAAGAAACATTCTGTTCGCATTTCTCGTGCTGGTGCTTATATCAAACCACTTTTAGTACAAATTGCTAACGCAATTGTTGTAAGTGATAAGTACCCTGAAATTAAAGGTCGCTATAAGTCTATCAAAAAGCGACGTGGGCATAAGCGTGCTATTATAGCTATTGCACGAATGCTCCTAACTGCTATATATCACATCCTAAATAAAGAAGAACCTTACAATGCTGAGCTTTACAAAAAAGTTGACATTATTCCAACTTCAAGAGAAATCACAGTTGCGCAGGCTATTTTTTTTGCTAAGCAAAAAGGATTCTCAGTAATCAAGGATTGATATTTTTTCAAAACATAAGATACTAATTTTTCAATGATCGCCAATTGGGTGGTTTATTTGGGTTACCATTTTTTAGTCTCTACTAACCTCGACTATGGTTTCAGACTTCACCTCATAAAAGTTTAGCCCATTCCCCGCTGATAAAGTCCGACCTACCGTCTGCTTGTAATTTGTCTTCACTTTCGCAAACCCTAGCGTTTATAGGTTCTACGCTCAAGGCTCCTGTTTCTTCCCACCACTGGTCCACTTTTAATCTTAATTCCTGCTTGGTACTTTCAAGCTCTTTTTTATATGCAATATTGTTGCATTCATCAGGATCCGACTCTAGATCATACATTTCTTCAAAGTCATCCTGAAAATAGAAAACATATTTCCACTTTCTTGTTTTTACACCCCTTAGCGGATGTATCGCCCAATAAGCTCTCCAATGCTCAAAGAAAACCTCCTCATCGTCCGGTGCAAACTCCTTTTGAGCACATGACAATACTGAACCCCCTTCAAAGCAGGCCGGCACTGCTAATCCTGCTGCTTCAAGTAGAGTTCCTGGAAGAGAAGTATTAACTACCAGATCATCAACAACTTTTCTTTTTGGGATTAGTCCTGGTACATAAAAGATGTAGGGAATGTCATATATCTCCCTATAAGGGACAACGCCTTTAAACCTAAGTTTGTGAGCCCCCTGCATATCACCGTGGTCCGAAGTGAACGCAATCACGGTATTCTCCATAAGGTTCTTTTCTTTGAGCATTTTCAGTACATTTCCCACACACCAATCAACGAATGAGACCATCGACCTGTATTTCAGGTTGTCGTCCCTTATGATTTCCTCATTAATATTTGATTCACCCTTCTTAGCTCTTTCGCTCTGCCAAACAGGTTTGGTAGATAAGTCATCAGCATTAAAACTATATGGAACTTTAGCATCACTTTCCTTATACAACTCATCAAAGGGTTTTATATTCTCGAAAGGAGGATGAGGGTTAATCAGAGATAGTGTCAGGAAAAAAGGCTTGTTTTCATCACTATTTCTGATATAGTTAACAGCACGTGCTGTTCTTTTGACATCCTCCTTTTCATTATTACTTTTCACATCCTCTAGCGTTAATCCTTCGTCATCGTAGTCAATCAAATCATAACCATGGTCTTCCAGTTTGGAATATAAATGCCATTTCCCAAAATGGGCAGTTTGATACCCATTTTTCTTAAACTCCTTTGCAACCGTATGGTATCTGTCAGAAAGACAGTGGCCTATCTGACGTACACCTACTTGGTGAGGGTACAAACCAGTCACCATTGATGCCCTTGAAGGGGTACACTGTGCCAAAGAACATGTCGCCTTTGTAAAACAGATACCATTGGAAACAAGCCAATCTATATTAGGTGTTTTATAAGAATTGTCTATATAACCATATGCATCTGCCCTATGTTGGTCTGAAACAATCAATACTACATTTTTCACTATTACCGCCCCTATCTTTAGTTTCCACTTTACTCAATTTTAATTTTGTTATTAAAATATTCCATGGATGTTTTTCTATCGCGGCATAAAACTGTGCCTTTTTTATCCGGTGAAATCACAGGTGCATTTTCATCCAAATGAGGATACGAAGCCGCTTCAAATAAAATCCAATGGCACAAAAGCTTTATATGCTCATCGATTTCTGTTTTATAGTGTGAATCATTAAAAAGGTTGTTATATTCTAAGGGATCTTTCTCCAAATCATAGAATTTGGATTTATCATATTGTTTACAAAGTAGCAGCTTTCTTGTTCTTGTCCTCACCATATATTCAATGGAATTTAAGCGTTCGGCATAAACAACTGACCTTCCTGTAAAATCCTTTGATAAGTCAGCCCCCTGCATAAGCCTACTTGCTTCGCAGTCCGCCTGTTTTATTATGGTCGTAGTTACATCGAGGCTGTTAACTAATACATCGGTAACTTCTCCCCCCCGTATTCCCTGAGGATATTTGATTATCAAGGGGACTTTAACTACCGGATCATACATGTAATTATTCTTCAATAAGAGATGGTGAAATCCCATGTATTCTCCATGATCGCCCGTATAAATAATAAGTGTATCATTGTAGAGGCCTTTTTCTTTGAGCTTGTCAATCATTCTTCCTACATGGTAATCCATCTGGGAAATGGATGCATAATAACATGCCATAACCTTTTTTAACTTAGCCTCTGTAAGCTCGGAATGAGGAAAATAGCCTTTATGTATTTCAATATCCTCGGCATAAGGTTTTTCAGTCCATCCCGGGAGTAAACTAAGTTCTGTAGCATCATACATACTCTTCCACGGCTCAGGTGCATCAAAAGGGTGATGAGGTTTTATAAATCCAACCATAAGTAAGTTTCCGTCTTCTCCCCACTTTTCAAGGGACTCTACTGCCCTATCGCCTATCCATGTTGTGGAATAATCCTCTTCATCAAGGTTCGACCCAATAGTTCCATAAGTATTCCAGTATTCCTTCGGAGCTGTTTCTCTATATTCTTTTACCTGATCAAGTAGGTCTGTTCTATCTATCAGGCCTTTGCTCCTCAAATATTCATGGTAATCATCTACGTATCTTCCAGCCCCATCCTGCTCAGCCAATTCCATTTCCTGAAATCCCACATCTAAATAGGTGGGAGTAAAATGCATTTTACCCACAGCCTTTGTATTATACCCTGCCTCTTTTAAAATTTTAGGGAATGTATCAATCCCTTGGGGAAGAGTACAATGGTTATCCCAACCAGTATGCTGATGGACATATAAACCGCTTAGAAACGAATATCTGGAAGGGGTACATATTGGAAAAGAGCAGAAACAATTCCTATAATTCACTCCATCACTGGCAAGTGTATCAATATTTGGGGTACGGATATCCTTGTTTCCGTTTACCCCCAGGCAATCATATCTGTGCTGATCTGCATACACAATAAGGATGTTAGGCTTATGTTTGTTGTTTTTATCCATTCCAATTAGTACCTCCCCACCAAATACCTAAAAACTTCACAATTTATATACACACCATTTTAGATAAATTAAATCACAATGCCTATTTCTGTATCGCTTTATTCAAATTTTTCTCAAGAGTTGCAAGTGATTCCTCTGCACTGGTATTACCTACCACTACAGCCTCATAAGCAGCCTTCTCATAATTCATATACACTGCACCCCAGCTTGTTCTTGGTCGTGTAATACCAACTTTGACGGAATCAGACAAAACTTGGTTCACTTTCGGATTATCACTTATAAATTTATCCTGTAGCGAGCTTTTGATTGGAATAACGCCCATAGTCTGGTATCTGCTCCAAGTTTCATCATCACTTAACATAAGACTCAAAAAATTACTTGCTTCTTTTTTATACTTGGAATCTTTTGTTATTGAGAGACAAATCAGTCCTGACTGAGCCGCCTTACTTTTTCTTTCTAGACTAGCTGAAAAACCTATTTTATCCTTTAAAGTAGGATCATTAGTTGTCATTGTTATGTAGCTATTCAGATTCGTAAAACTCATAGCACTTTTACCTTTAACAAAAGGCAATTCATCTAATTTGTTTCCATCATGCACCACTGAAACTCCCTTTTTATAAAGATCTGCAACATATTTGAGTGCTTCTATCGCTTCAGGGCTGTTGATAGTCAATTTATCATTGTCCTCATCTGCTATCTTTCCACCATTCTGGAATATAAAAGGTGCAAGGAACAGAGATCCATTAGTAGTAGGTATATCCGCACCACCACGTACTACTTGTCCGTTCTCTTTCTTTGTAAGCTTAACTGCATAGTCAGCAAATTCTTCCCATGTCTTTGGTGGTTTTTCCGGGTCTAGACCTACTTCCTTGAAGAAATCTTTTCTATAAAGCAGTACTCTCGGATCTGCCCTTAAACCTATAGCATACAGCTTACTTTTATAGGTTCCTAATTGTAAATTTCTTTCTAAGAATTTATCTTTTCCTCCCCATTGGGACATATAACCGTCTAAAGGTTCCAACTGGTTATTTGCTGCTCTGCTTATAGTAGAAGAAATAGAAGTATATATTATGTCAGGTGCAGAACCGCCTGCAAATGCTACATTCATTTTTGTGTTAAGATCCGCGTCATTGGCATAGGTTTCTTCAAATTCGACATTTGGATTTTGAGACTTAAATTTCTGTATAGTGCTTTTAAAATACTCCATCTCATTTTTTAGCTGTCCCAGACCAAAAAATGTCAAAGTAACTTTTTTGTCCTGCTGTACCTCTGCTTTGGAACTGTTGTCTTTTTCACCCGTACTCTTACTGCATCCTGTCATAACAAGAGAAGCAAGCATAGTTATAACAATCAGCATCGATAAGACTTTACTCATTTTTAAACCGCTTTTCATATTTAAACCTCCTAAATTTAAAATAGTTTACAGAATATTGGATTATTAATATCAAGGATGTTCTTTCATCCTTTAATCCCTGTGGTAACAATGCCTTCTATAAAATACTTCTGTGCAAATATAAATAAAATTAAAAGTGGTAGACAGGTAACAATAGTTGCAGCCATAAGAAGATTCCATATCGTACCTGTCTCCTGTTTGAAAGCAGGAAGGGCTATCTGAACTGTTTTCATGTAATCCTTGTTAGTGATGACCAATGGCCATAGATACTCACTCCACGTGCCGGACGCTTTTATAACTGCTAGTGTTGCCAAAACTGGCTTCGAAAGAGGTATGTAGATTTGGAAATATGCCCGAATCCTAGAACATCCATCTATTTTAGCAGCATCATCAAGGGAGTCAGGAAAATTAATATAAAATTGTCTACATAGGAACACCCCGAAAGAACCTGCAATATATGGAAGTATTAATCCCATATAAGTGTTCATAAGCCCACTGCCTCCCATACCGAAGATATCATTTCCTCCTACCAGAGGCATTCTCTTCAACATTAAGAACGTTGGAATCATGGTAACCTGTGGAGGTATCATCATACCTAACAAGGCAGTAAAAAAAAGTATTTCTCTTCCCTTAAACGGTATCCTTGCAAGTGCGTATCCTGCCATTGAATTAATGACAAGGCTTACTACAACTGTTATAGTAGTCACAAAAGCAGTATTGTACATGTACCTAAGCCAATTTCCCTCTTTCATTGCTTCAGCATAATTACTCCACATCCATTCTTTGGGAAGTATAGTTGTTGCATTTGTCTGTATTTCAGACAAAGGCTTTAGTGAAGTAAAAAATGCCATTATCAAAGGGATAAGCATAATTACAGATGATATCAGCATAATTACGGAAATTAAATAGTAACCCTTATTTTTTTTAGTAGATTTCATCTTCAATCCTCCTATCCTATATCCAGGTCATTTCCCTGGTTGCCATATTTCATATTTGCAAGGGTTATAGCAGAAATTATAATTAACATAACCACTGCCATAGAGCAGGAATATCCCATTTTAAATTCCATAAAAGCCTTGTTATATATTTGATGTACCATTGTCGTTGTTGAGTCCATTGGACCTCCGTTCGTCATAACATTTACTGCGTCAAACACTTTGAAAGTATTGATGACAGCGGTTACAAACAAAAAGAACGTTGTAGGCGCAAGCATAGGAAGCGTTATTTTAGTGAACCTTTGCCATGAATTAGCGCCATCTACAACTGCTGCTTCATACAAATAACTCGGTATTGACTGAAGCCCTGATAAGTATATAACCATATTATAACCAATGACCTTCCACACACTCATCACAGTTATTGCATTCATGGCATATCTTGCGTCAAAAAGCCATTGTTTCGGGGCTATTCCAATGGCAGAAAGAAAACTATTTATAAACCCATATGAAGGATCATACATCCACATCCATATCATAGAAACAGCGACCATTGAAAATATATACGGAGTATAAAATGCACTCCTGCAGAATTTTTTAAAAGCTATGTTGCCGTTTAATGCAATTGCGACAGCAAGCCCAAAAATCATCTGTGGAACAACTGTCATCATTCCATACCTAAGGGTATTCCAGACAGATTTAGCAAAAATATCATCCTGAAATAAATTAGCATAGTTTTTTAATCCAACCCAGTTCATAGTTTTGTAGAAATCATAATTTGTAAAGCTGAAAAATAAAACAGCTGTAACAGGTAAAAGAATGAATAAAAAATAAAACGAATAAAACGGAAGCAATAATAAATAACCGACCTTTTCTGTCCTTTGTCTGTTGCATTTGACTTTCACTTTTAATTTAGGTTTTGTATCTTCAGACAAATTAATAGATCTCAACATAATTCACCCCAACTCACTAATTATTTTATGTTATTATTATATAACAGCAATAAAACACTCTATACAAACTGGCATCGGGTGAATTGTTCTTTTTGTTGGGTGTTGTTAGATATGTAATTTTCATTAGGATATTAGTAATAAGAATTAATTAGAAAAAGACACTAATTAGATATTTTTTTTTGTTCTTTGAATTGCATTGGTGTCCTGCCGGTAATATTCTTAAAAAGCTTTGCAAAATAGCTCTGATTAGAATAGCCTACTTTAAAAGAAATTTCAGAAATTGATAATTCCGAGTTAATAAGTAGTTTTTTAGCCGCTTCAATCCGTACCATAGTAAGATAATTTGAAAAGCTCTGTCCAACTTCCTTATTGAAAAGTTCGCTGAAGTATGACTCATTTAAATGGACATACTCAGCAATAGATAACCTTGTTATATCACTGCCGAAATAATTCCGTATATATTCAATTGCACTCCTTATGGGAGGACTGTATCTCCTAAAATTATTTTTCAGTACCTCCTCTAAAAACTGCACATGCCGTTCCAGTCCTGCAACCAACTGATCAATATGATTTGATTTCTCAATGATATCATATATATTTTTGTGCGCTACACTATAATCCTTGCTATTTGAGGTCATACTTTTTAATGAAGCCTCTATTTCATGGATCAGGACCTTGAGTATTTCTTTAAGCTCCTTGGGATCTATGCTTCTGCATACTCTTAGATGTTTTGCAACATTTTGCAACACCTTTGTAAATTCATTAAAATCTTTATTTTCAAATATCTCTAAGATTTCTTTTACATAATCCTTTAATCTGGTCAAATCCTGCTGTTGAGCAGATGTATCTATGTCACGGTAGTTTATTATGCTTCCAAGATCAGAATAAAACCCAAATTTCAACGCTTTTAAGGCTTGCTCATATTGTCTTTCCAATCCATCATGGCCTTCTTCGCTTATTCCAATCCCTAATGATACTGTCAACTTCATGTACTCGAATAGATTCTGTTGTATATTCATGCATAGGTTTTTAATGTATTCATAATTATAATCCTTTTCATTAATTGTCAGAATACTTATGAAATCATTATTAAGGAATGCAGTGATACCTCCAGGCAATGGATTGATTGTTTCTTCACATACATTTATAACTGCAAACTTGAGCAATTCAAAATCTTGTCTGACCCAACTCTCAAGTTCATTCTCTGTATTATCAATTCTTAAAGCAAGTATTGTCGGTTTCTTGTCTATAATATTCATGTTGAATTCTTTGGTTAATCGGTTCATGGCAACCTTTTTCATGTCTGAACCTGAGACAGCATCCCTCATATACTTTTCTTTCAAATTGTTGAGATTAGAATTTAGTGAAATCTTAAGTCTAAAGACTTCTTCCATCTTTTTTTGATTATACTTTATTTCAGTTTTAACCTTATCGATGATTTTTTTTAAATCTGCAGGCCTAGCCTCCAATTTTAAAAGATAGTCGGATGCCCCACTGGAAAGTGTTTCCTTTACATATTGAAAATCGTTATAATTACTTAATACTACAATCTTGACAGTTTCCGAACGTTTTCTCAGTTCTTTTACTAACTCCACACCATCTAATACAGGCATAATGATATCGGTAAAAACAATATCAGGTTTTTCGATATCGAATATTTTAAGGGCTTCACTCCCATTTAACGCACGATGATTCAATACAATACATTCAGAGTCTACTGAACTTATCATATTTTCAATCCATTCTTTGATATTTACCTCGTCGTCTACAACCATAACCTTATACATGAATAATGTCCTCCCTTACGGCAGGAATCAAAATATTTACTTCTGTACCCGCTCCTAATACACTACTTATAGTTAGCCCATAATCTTCTCCAAAATGTAGCTTGACCCTCTGGTTTATGTTAATAAATCCAACCTTATTAAAAACAAGTTTGTCAGCTTTATGGCCGTTGAGAACACTCTTGAGTTTATCCTCTGTCATACCTATTCCGTTGTCAGTCAATGTTATTGAAATGATATCATCTTCTAATCTTGCAGTTATCTTTATCAGACCTTTTTTATTGCTAGGATCAATCCCATGGAATATCGCGTTTTCTAACAAAGGCTGGAGTACCATGGGAAGAATTCTGCACTCCAATACTTCCTGTTCTATTTCGAAGGAAACATCAAACTGTTCACCATATCTGATTTTTTGAACAAAAATATAATCCTTAAGGTTTTCAACTTCTTCTTTAATTGGTATCAGTTCGCGCCTTTCCCCGAAAGTCTTCCTTAGTAGTCTTCCCAGAGCAATTATAGTATCGTCAGCAGCCTCGATCTTATTCATTGTCAACAAACACCGGATGGAAGTAAGCGTATTGTATAAAAAATGTGGATTTATCTGTGCTTGCAATGCTTCAAACTCAGCTTTTCTTTTTTGCCTTTCCTCTGATATCAACTTCTGAAGCAATCTTCTTATCTCTCTAATCATCGTGTTAAATCCTAATGCAAGTTCCCCTATTTCATCATTTCTTATGATACTGACACTAACATTCATATCTCCATTTTCGGCCTTCTCCATGGCTTTTGCAAGTTTCCTTATGGGGGTGGATATCCTTCTGGCAATATAATAAGATAATAGGAATGCGGCTATAATGCAGAATAAACTGACTAGCACTATCGCCATGCCTATAACACGGACGTTTTCCAAAAGGTTTTCCATTGGGGTCAGTTGAATAATGAACCAGCCTGTCTTTTTGATGGGGTAACTTAATACAAGAGTGTTAATTCCTTTAATTGATGATGTAAAATACTGTGGTGAGCTTTTAGTGGCCTTTAATACATATGAATACTCCAGTTTACTACCGATAATCGTCTTATTTAGACTGGAAACTACCTCCGTATTTTTATCCACTATAAGAAATTCATAATTTTTATCGGATATTTTCTTGTAGATATCGGATAGTGTGTTTTCGCTGAAGCTGATAACCAGTAACCCAAAAGTTCTATCCACATAAGGGTCCTTTATTAATCTTACGCATGTGAAGACAATGTCGTGTGGGGCATCATTGGCAAGATTTTCATGTGAAGAAATCCATAACAGTTTCCCATCATTTTTTATTGCTTCATCCTTTACTTCCTGTGTAATTATGCTATTAATATCGATACGGTCAGAACCCCATGATTTAAACGTCATTCCATTCATTCCAATAATTGCTACATATGAACTGTTTAACCCCATATTACTTGAATAGTCAGTGAACTTTTTTTTCATGGTATTGTTAAACTGAACTTCCTGAAACATATTTTCAAATGATGATCTTTTCAATATATCTCTTACATCCTCATCGAAACAAAAGGTATTTGACATTGTAATAGTCTGGTCAACCAACATATCGAGTTTACCTGATATCTGGTCAAGAATTTTAAAGCTCGCTACGCTTACTTCCTCCTCATAGGACCTTTCCAACAAATTATAGAATACGATGCTGAGCACTAAAACTGGTATAAATGTCAAAAAGAAAAAAGCAACTATAAGTTTGCTCTGAATGCTGCTATTTTTAATAAAATATTTTTTAAACATGGCTTTATCTCCAATTTATATCGTATTCAATAAAAATATTATATCATAATTATTTATGATAACCGCAAACACATCTTCGTTCGCAGGAAGGACATCAAGTGGGAGGATAACAGAATACAATATCTAGCTGCTTTCCAGCATCTACTTTCCACTCCATTACTTCTATTCCGGTAGGTATAAAAAACTCATCCCCTTGCTGAACTTTCATTTCTGAATTGTTATTCCAAATAAGTTTTCCTGCACCCCCTACAACAACCGCAACACAAAAGCTTTTCCCAGTGCTTTGTTTGTATCTTCCTCTAATCTCTAACTTGGTCATAGAGAAAACAGATGTATGCGTAGAATTAATTAAAGAAAGCTCTCTACCATCAATACTCTCGCTTAAGACTTCTGGCTTTAAATACCACTTTTGAAGAATTTCATTCTGTGTGAATCCTTCATAGTCAAAACAATCAAACATTTTATCGAAATTAAGCCCTTGGTGCAACTGCATATCCGTTAATGGATCACCAGCCATATTCTTACGTTCTGTTCTAATCGTATAGTCAGTGGGTTCTTGGATCTCCAGAAAAAAAAGTCCTGAACCAGCCGCATGGGGAACTCCACCCTGTACCAAGAATACATCTCCTGGCTTCACAGTGATTTTATTAAGGGCTTCTTCCATCCCTTTAACATCCTGCTCTTCAAAGAGTGCTTGCCACTTTTCTTTAGAAACTCCCGGTTTAAAGCCCAAAAACACATAGGGTTCTTCTCCATTCACACTTCTTCCACCAAGTACATACCAAGCTTCGGTTTTTCCATATGGCGATTGAAACAGTTCCTCTGCTTTCTGCTTATTAGGATGTACCTGAATAAGTAGTCTAGTATAGGAATCTAAAACCTTAACTAGCAATGCAGGATTTGCACCATGTTTTTCAACATGCTTCTTTCCCAAAAAACCAACAGGATCTTTTTCAATCAGATCCTTTAAAAACAATACTGTACCATCATCGAACATCAGCCGGCTTAATCCTTCACCATCAATAGGCTCTGGATTTCTAGCTTCCACTAAAGATGCCACCCATTCCTCAGGCCTATATCCATCTACAAATTTCTCCAATCCCTGCCATTTATCAAGAAGATACCCCCCGCAAAAAGGACGTCTTACTCTATTATGGAGAAGTTTGAGAGGCATTCGAGTATATTGAGATATATCCATTTTACCTCCTATATTTTAAATCTTGCCCCATAGATATTTTTTGTCTATTTAATGACTCCTTACAAAGAAGCATTAATTACCACAGTAGAACACTCCCATATTATCCCAAAACATAAATTGGTGAAATCCAAGCACATTGACCATTTACTTGTTTAATTTCAACATGATAAATATCACAATCATTTTCCTTCTTTAAATCTATCCACTCCCTACTAAATTTGTAGTGGGTTTCCGGAACCGCACTATGAATTACTACAGCCTCTGAACTATAATCCTTCATTTGGAAAGTTCTTGAGCCTCTTATAATTTCAGCTATTGTTACCATCATCTCTTTCCCATTTGCACTAACCTTTAACTCAGTTTTCATATCCCCCTTAATTTCCAAAATCAGGGCTGCTGTCTGAGAGTGCATCGTTGTAGGATTTTTAAAAGTAGTACATTTCCATGCTACTCCATTCTTGTCTTGATTTAAAATCCTGTTGTCTAAAGCATTTATATCTGGGTCATCCTTCATATCAGGTGACGGTGCAAGAACACTTCTACCTCTAAAGCATGTCTCTACAGCCTCTAATGTCCCACTTTTTATAGCTACATTTCCACCCCAATCGTAACCTTCGTTCTTGTTTCCCCAACCCATTTCTACTCTTATTTTAAAGGTCGTTGCTACTTTTTCAGTATCTGTAATTTCTTCACCATTTAAAATAGCCCATGCCTTAAGGTTTTTAAAAATCGTTACCTTCTCTACAAAGTCACATGCCTTAACGTCTAAGGATATCTTTCTCTCTTTATCTCCTTTGGCCTCAATTTCCGAACCGAAAATTGCTCCATTTATGCTAAAATTACATTCTATTTTATCTCCAGTAACTGCATATGTACGCTTTGCAAGAATAGCTTCCCATATCGCCTCTCTAGTCTTCTCAGTAGCTAAAACAGCCATACGGCCATCTCCATATGAACCTGGGTATCCAGCATGATGGTCCGTTGAGCCTACAAAGGAGAATCTATGTCCTTTTCCTAAGCCTGTGAATGCTGTGCTCCTTGAATCTCTTGGCCCCATAGTGTGTAAGTAGTTATATGGACTGTGTTCCGACATACCACAGCCATGTTTAGAAAACACTTCCACAACTGGTGTAATATCAGATGAAAAAGTCTCCCAATTTGCACCCCTATAGCCAGGTGTATATCCCGGATGGTGAAGTACTGCAATACAAGGATGTGGTTTTAAAGCTTCAACCAATTCAGCTGGCGAATTTGCTTCGATTAAAGGTAATTCATCTGACGGAGAAACAATATGATGGTCACCGTGTTTGCTTGAATGTATTTCATAACCTTGGAAAGTAACAAATTCGTGAGGCTTATATGCTTTAGCAACTGTTTCTCTTACAGACTCCCAATTATTTCTTAGCTTTGCAAAGCCCTTTTTATGAAAATCAACCAAAAATGCAGTATCTTCTGTTCTTTCAGGAATATCCGGCCACATAGCATGTCCTGTTACTGCACAAAAATCTAATTGTCCCTCCGCTGCCTTAAGCGCATTTTCCAAGCTTCCAAATCCATAAGTAATTCCACAATGGTTATGTATATCACCCCAATAAAAATTCATTAATAAACACTCCCTGTTTTTGATGTGATTATATTATGTAATTATTATATAACATTCATAGATGCTCAATATAAACTGATATCGGGTAAATTGTTCTTTTTGTTGGGTCTTGTTAGATGTGGGACAAGGGGACAGGTTCCATGTCCCAATTTTATATGGAAAAACATGGGTTTGTAGGGCAACATTTATCCTCCACCGGTCCTCAACCTAGCTGATGCATTCGTTAGATCGTAAATAGATCATCAGAAATAATTAGAATTACTGGTTATCAGATGATTACTTTATATAAGTTGTTAGGGATTCATAAGTGAAATGATAAAAAGTTTAATTGGGACTCAATTAACGATTATATGTATATTTATTTAAAGATAGAATTGAATTTGTTTCTATTGGGCGACCTGACAAAGTAATCTATAAGTGATATTACCCTTGGGATAATGTGAGACTTCATTCAGAATGAGGCCCCGCATCGAATCGCGTTGAGGGGCACATAATAAAGCGGTTTTCAGAATTTTCTGAAAACCGCTTTTTTTTGCGTACTACTCTTTAGTTGTGTTGCTTTCCACGTGCACTAAGAAATAAGGAGCTTCATAAAGCTAAAAGAAGAAACCCTTTCAATTAATAATTATCATTCGCCCTTGTTTTTATATTTCGCCTTCGCTGCAGCACCAAAAGCTTTACTCGCTTCATTCATTGCACTAAGGACTTCTTCTATGCTTTTACCAACTGTAGTTCTTGACGCAGAAATTACAGTATTACATTCATTAGTATCCATAAAGCTAGATGCTTCTACTAATTTAAGTTCATCTTCTTGTGGAATTACCATGAAACCATGTTTATCTGCATGGATTAATTGCCCTGGCTTTATTTTGCATCCAAATACTTCAACTTCACATCCCCATCGTACAGGAATACTATGTGCGTGACCTACACAGAATCTTCTCGCTATGGCTTTAAATCCTGCATTCGTCATTTCATCTACATCACGGACAGCTCCATCGGTAATTGTTCCTATGCATCCGAGACTCCTATGAATATTACTATTTACTTCCCCCCAGAAAGATCCAATAACATTAGGTTTGTCTAAATCCTGCACCACCACAATTTTAGGTCCTGGAATACTTGCGATATATTTACGATATTCATTCCTTGCATTTGGATTACTTTCAGTATGCGCTTTATTGCTTGGTTCAATAACCAACGTTACTGCGTATCCTACCATCGGACCCATTTGAGGCATAAAGTCACGTGTTTCTTCTATATTGAATATGCCCTTTGTAATATCGTGCTTTGTAATTTGCTCCCACCCATTATAAATTGTTGGAGTATTCCACCTTTTCAATTTTAACAGTTCGCTATACGCTAATTTGTTGCTTTCCATATTTAAACTTTCCTCTCGAATTACAATACTTTAGATTTCCATTTAGATGAATGCATTCAAAAGTATATCCTACTATAAAATTTTAACAATTTTGCCTAGGCTTTAATTTTAATAACTATTTTAGTTATTATTTGTTTTTCTTCCCAAATACAACCCGGTTTATGTGCATCTTCTGGAAAAAGAATCATAAAATCAGAATTACCTAATTTAACACTTGTTCCCTCTAGTTCTTCATACAAAGTACAATCTTTCTCTACACTATACGAAGTACATGGAGTAAGCCCATTTTTATTGATCCAGCCAATATTCTCTTTCCCTCTTACAACATATTGTAAGTCAATATATTCTTTATGCGTTTCCCATTTTTTTTCAGTTACAGGCTTTGTCTCATAGGATTGAACCAATGCATATACATTGTTTCCATCTATCTCATATCGCCCAACTGGAAGTTCAGACTTATTGAATTCCTCAATAAATTTAAATGCCCCCTGAAAACCTTTATTTACTTCTAAGTACAGGGAATAGTTTCTTAAATTATCTACTATCATCTAAAATTTTCTCCACCCTTCAAATTCACTTCCCGGTGTCCCCCATGGCATCTCCACGAAGTGCTCTCCATGGTACCATAATTCATGACCAAACCCGACATTTCAAATTACCTTACTTTTTACATTGACTCCTTAAAAAGTCTAAACATTTCGTCGTACCCCATTTTTTTCGGGCTGTTAGATAGTGCACCTTGCATAGTTTCCAATGCATTCTTAGTCAGAGTATCCAGCATGTCCGCTTTTACTCCGATTTCACTTAAAGTAAGTTTCATACCTACCTTCTCCAGAAAATCTGCCAGATATTGTCCAGCCTTTGCTGCCACACCTTCTCTGGATAGTCCAGCTTCTCTACAGCCTAGAATTTCTGCTATGTCAGCACATTTTTCCACGGCATCCTTATAGTGAAGCCTTAAATATGTTGGAGCTGTAGCACAAAGTATTTCACCATGAATGCCATTGTAATAAGCTCCTACAGGATGCGAAGTTCCATGGATTGCAATTGTTCCTGCGTTGTCCAGGCACACACCAGCTAACGTATTGGCCCATGCCATATTTGTTCTGGCAACAATATCTGTGCCATCTTTCACAGCCTTCTCTAGGTTTTCAACTACCAACCTCATAGCCCTTAAAGAAAATATCTCACTGAATTCATTGGCATTTCTAGACAAATATGACTCCATAGCATGGTAAAAAGCATCTGCACCTGTTGAAGCAGTAGCTCTTGGAGGCAAAGTCACCATAATGGCAGGATCAACTATTGCTTCCACTGGATACAATTTTGTACTTTTAATACCAACTTTTTTCTTATTATCTGCATCTGTAATTACAGATACCTTATTTACTTCCGTGCCGGTACCGGCGGTGGTTGTAATTGCAATTAATGGCAAACTCCCTGTAGGGCCTTGTTCGGAATATTTCCCTCCTGGAAAATAATCTGTTACAATTCCCGGACTCACACAACAAAATGCTATGGCTTTAGCAGCATCTATAGGACTTCCTCCACCGATACCTATCAAAAAGTCACAGCCTTCTTTTTTTACCAGTTCTACTCCTTCTATTATGGTAGAAGTCAACGGGTTCGGAGTAACTTTATCAAATAAAACATACTCCATTTTACTTTCTTCAAGCAGCTTTTGAACCCTGCTTAGCAGTCCAGTAGCTTTCGTACTTCTGCCACCCGTGACAATAAGAGCTCTCTTTCCATAGACACCTGCAATCTGGCCCAATTCATTTAAAGAATCAACTCCAAAATGTACATGCGTAGGAATACTAAAATTAATGCTTCCCATCATAATTCCTCCGTTTTCCCGCAGACACATTTACAGAAAAACTTTCACTCTCTCCATTTTCTCAAACCTTTTATTATAAGGCTCTCTTGTTGTTTTTTCACAATATTTCCATAAGGTGAGTATATTTTTCTTTTATCCGCTGCTTATTTATAATTTATTTTATTAAGCTAATACCTTTCTAATGTAGGCTGCGATTTCATCACATTTGCAGTTTTCAAAGAAGTATTTCTTGATTCCTTCTCCACTTACTGCACCTTTTAATAATTCCTGATCAATATTTTTTAGTATAGTCATAATATCTTGATGAGTTACTTTCTTTACATCATCCAAAATCTTCTTATTTTTCTTTTCAACAACAGTTTTTTCTTTTGGATACCCCTGTCCACTTTCACCATCAAATAATTTTTCAAAAATGTATTGAAGGTTTAACTCAGAACCCCAGCCAAATCCCTTTGCAAATGGAAGAGATATAGCATTTCCATCGTTTATTTGAGAAAACATATAAGCATCGGATGGATCCACAACATGTCCACATAAAACTCCCGGAAATGCATTGCAAGCTAACATTGCGCCTTCTCCAGTTCCACACCCTGTAATTACATAATCTGCCGCTTTCGAATTTAATAAAATGGCTGCAAGAATTCCGTTCTGCACATAAGTCAGTTGACTCTCATCAGCTGCACTATACATCCCGTAATTGAATACTTCATGTCCCATAGGTTCCAATACTTTTTTCAAAACTGAACAAATCATTTCATTTTTAGGAGCCTGGCTATTTTCATTAATTAATGCTATTTTCATATTCTTATTCCCTCCCTATATAATCTTTCATATATATTTAATCAAGGTTGCTTTCCAATATATGCTAATATGCCGCCATCCACATAAAGGATATGTCCGTTTACAAAATTTGAAGCATCTGATGCCAAGAATACTGCAGGGCCCATCAAGTCTTCCGGTGTTCCCCAACGTGCTGCTGGTGTTCTAGAAATAATAAAGTCGTTGAAACTATTGCCCTTTACCCTAAGTGGAGCTGTTTGGGGTGTTGCAATATAGCCAGGTCCAATACCATTACATTGAATATTACACTCACCATATTCAGATGCAATGTTTTTTGTCAACATCTTTAATCCACCTTTTGCAGCCGCATAGGCAGATATAGTTTCACGTCCAAGTTCACTCATCATAGAACATATGTTAATGATTTTTCCATGTCCTTTTTTAATCATGCTTGGGATTACTGCCTTTGCTACAATAAATGGAGCATTCAAATCAACATCAATTACCTGACGAAAATCTTCAACTTTCATATCGCACATAGGTATCCTTTTAACAATACCAGCATTATTTACAAGAATATCTATAGAACCAACTTCTTTTTCTACTTGAGCCACCAATGCCTGTACCATATCTTCTTTTGTAACATCACATACATATCCATGTGCATCAATTCCAGCATTTTTATATGCTTCGAGTCCTTTGTCTACGAGTTCTTTTTTAATATCATTAAAAACTACTGTTGCACCTGCCGCAGCATATGCGCTTGCAATAGCAAAACCAATTCCGTAAGACGCACCCGTTACTAACGCTACTTTTCCTTTTAATGAAAATTGGTCCATAAATTCCATTTTATTTTACCTCTTTATTATTTTTTCGCTACTGATTTATGTTTAAAATATGTATTCATACATAATGAGAAGGATTTCCTCACCATAGAATCAAAATTCTATGGCGAGATAGCCACTTTAGATGTTTTCCGTATTAGCCACAAAAATTAGTGTGAACATAATTCGAAGTTCAGAAGAGCTTACACCCTAAGACATTTTAGTTCTATTTAACAAACTCAAAAAACCCTTCTTTTTTCAGATCAGCAATCATGTCTTTTTCAACTAGATCGGAAAGTGGTCTAATAGGTGGCATAACAGTACCGCAGTCTATTCCTATTTCTTTCAAAATCGACTTGATGGCAGGTTGGTTTGACGGAGAGAGATATTTTTTTATAATCATAATATAGCGGTCAATTTCCCATTGAATGTCTCTTGCAACTTCATAATTACCGGACTTGTAATTGTCATATACACCTGCAAATGCCTTAGGCATAATGTTATAATAGCTGCCTATTCCACCGTCAGCTCCTACGAAAAGAGCACTTAACAGCATGGCATCATATCCAATAAATGCCTTTATTTCTCCATTATTATATTCTTTTATTTTTCTGAATTCTTCCAGATTTGTATCTGTAAATTTAAGACCTATAATGTTTTCTATACCCATCATTTCAATCATAAATTCACTTCCGATAGACACTCCAGTAAGCATCGGAATATTGTAAATTAAAAATGGGAGCTGTGCTGCATTGGCAACAGCAGTATAAAATTCCTTTATAGATTCCTTGCTCAGTTTGTAATAATATGGAGGAACTGAAGAAATTCCATCAGCACCAATTTTCTTTGCATGAGCAGCAAGATCACATGCGGTCTTAGTATCTGGAGCACCAACATGAACAATAACAGGTGCTCTGCCTGCAACATGTTTAACAGTTATTTCTGCAATCTTTTTTCTCTCATCTGGTGTCATTATCATGCCTTCGCCAGTACTTCCTCCGACATATAATCCATCCAGACCTCCTTCAAGATGAAAGTCAATGAGTTCTTTAACAGAACTCTCCATTATTTTACCATCTTTAGTAAATGGAGTAATAAATGCTGGCATAACGCCGCCTATAATTTTCTGATTCATAATATATGTACCATCCTTTTCTTAATTTATTAAATTTGTTTGTAATATGATAAATCTAACCTTTAACAGCTCCAGCTGCTATACCTTTGGTAAAGTATTTCTGAAAACTTAAAAAAACAATAATCATTGGAATAGCTGATATTGATGCGCCAGTTAATTTTCTGGCCATGTCTGGGCGATTATCCTCCATCAGGCTAGTAATACCAACCATAAGAGTTTTCATTTCGTCGGTTTTAGACATTACTAGTTGCCAAAGATAATCATTCCATCCCTTAACAAACTCTAGAATGAATAAAGCAGCAATTCCTGCGGCTGCCATTGGGACAATAAGTGTATAGAAGATTGTCCATTCACTTGCCCCGTCCATTTTCCCTGATTCTCTAATCTCATCCGGTATGGAATCAAAAAATGATTTGAGTAGAAAAGTACCGAAGGGTAGAGCCACCATTGGTAAAATCATAGACGAATAGGTATTTGTGAGATGCAAGTCGCGCATAAAACCAAATAAGGGTACGATATAGCTTTCTTTAGGTATCATTAATGTACCAATAAAGATAGCAAAAAGAAAATTTCTACCTCTGAATTTAAGTTTTGAAAAAGCATAAGAAGCCATTGTACTGACGAGAACTATAAGTGCAGTGCTAACACCTGCAACAATGAGGCTGTTTAATAGCCAGCGGGCTGCATTTGTGGATGTAAAAATGTCAATGTAACTATCAATTACAAAGCGCTTCGGAAACCAGTCTGGAGGCATCTTTGTTATTTCTGAGGAATACTTAAAGGTATTACTAATAAGCCAATAGATTGGAAAAAGATTTAACACAGCTAAAAAGACAATAACTGCCTGCAAAATCTTTTCAGATACTGATGATTGTGTTTTCATACTTTCTCCTCCCTTGAAGGTATTCTTTTAGTACTCGTAATGTTTAATATTTTTTTATTACTCTTTTCTCTGAACATAAGAAGCTGTACTAGTGATATTCCCAGACAGACAAGGAACATAATAACACCTATGGCAGCAGCTTCACCCATTTGATTATTCATTCTAAATGCTTTTTCATATAGATAATACATGAGAGTTACAGACTCGTGGTTTGGTCCCCCGTTTGTTAGTAATTGTATTACAACAAAAATTTTCACAACGGATATCGTCTGATTAATAAAAACAAACATCGAGGTCTGCTTAATAAGTGGTATGATAATATGAGTGAACTGCTTAATTTTAGATGCCCCATCAAGCTCAGCAGATTCAAACAGTTCATTCGGGATACCCAACATAGCCGCAACATACAGTACAATGACCTGACCTATATTGGATACAAAGGTGACAAATATAATGATTGGCATAACAAGGTTTTCGTCGCCTAAAAAATTAACTGGGTCTCCGCCGAAAGAGCCTATAATAAAGTTTATAAGACCCTGAGAGGGGCTAAAAAGAAAAGTCCATGTTACAGTCATAACAACCATGGAGACAGCAACTGGTATATAAAAACAACCCCTTATAAAGGAAACATACTTATTACTCTTATTAAAAATCGCAGCAGAAACTATAATACCGAAAACAATAGACAATGTATCAACAGTAACCACAAATAAAATCGTATTCATAATAGCTTTTATAAAGCTTTCATCTTGAAATAAACGTACATAATTATCAATACCAATAAAAGTCTCTTTTTTTAAAGTTATTTTATATAGGCTCATATGAAAACCAGAAATAATAGGATATATCATCAAGCCAAAAAATAAAATAAATTGTGGCAAAATAAACAGATACCCTGTTCTCTCCTTGTAGAGACGTGATAAAAAGGAACTTTCTTCGTTATATTTGCTCATTGACAATTACTCCTTACTTTTAGAAATAATAACAACGGTATCATGTAAAAACAAAATTCCAACGTTCCAAAATTCCACGTTGGAATTTTGTTTTTTAAAAGTTATCTGTTTTATTGCTTTTAAATGTCACAAATAACTACATGGATAGCTAGGATTAATGAAGTGTTGAATCTGCATTACCCTGTTTAATCAGCGCAGTTGCATCCTTAGCAAAATCATCCAACGCCTGCTTTGGAGTTTTCTTCCCACTCATGCCCACCTGAATAGTTGGGTAAAGAAGAGCTCTAAAACCTGTGTAGTTAGGAATGCCTCCAGCGAAGTCTTTGAAATAAGGAGAAACAGATGAAATCATACTAATATAAGGCTTTGAATCTTTGTACTTATCTACTACTGATTGACGAACAGGAATAGCTAGCGTAGCAGAAGACATTACCAGCTCTGGGTCAGAGGAAGCAAATTTGATAAATTCCTTTGCAAAAGCAATTTTATCCTTATCACCAGTATCAAAAGCGCATAGACCATAACCCATGTTAAATGAGATTGGTTTTTCTCCAGGAAGTGTAAACAAGGATATTCCAAATTTATTAAGCTTTCCTGATTGCATATCAGCAACAATTTCAGTATAGTGAGATGTTAGATTGTATGCAACAGCGACTTTTTTATTTCTGAACATGTCGCGAGTATCAGCAGATTGTGCAGATTCTGGGCTTGGCTGTGTGAGCTTTTCATCATAGAGTTCTTTAAGAAAAGTAATGGCCTTGATACCTTCAGGAGAATTTATCACGACAGCACTCGAATCCTTATTAAACATTTCTCCACCAAACATTCTTAGGTAGCAATTATTATATTGATCGGACTGCTCATTTTTGGAGAAAAAGCCTAAAGGATAGAAGCCTTGGTCTTTGACGTTATTCTTTAAAGCTATAAGTGAGTCTTTAAATTGTTTTGGAGTCCAGTTACCTACTTTGCCTTCAGCTGGTAGCATACTGCCAAGCCCAGCTGTCTTGAAATAGTCACTATTTACAATCAAAAGTCCAACTGATTGTGCATAGGGATAAAAGAACAGTTTATTGGCAACTCTACAGGGTTGAAATGCATTATCGGGAATATCCTTTTTCGATTGTTCATCCACTAATTCATCCAAGGGAACAAGAGCACCCATGTATGCATAGTCTGTCATCGCCATCGTTGATTCAAAAAACAAATCTGGAGGTGTGCCCGCTTGAATATTAGAATTCAAAACAGCTGTTCTCTCTGTACCAGTAATAACTTGTACATTAAAGGAAACATTGGGATACATTTTAGAAAAACGCTCCCCAGCATATTTAAAGAAATCACCGTAATCAGCACCAGGTTTAGTCTGATCAATGATACCCTTCCACTGAGGGGTTAGCATGATTTGAAGTTGTATCTTTTTATCAGTATTCAGCTTAGTCTTTGCTTCTGACGAAGCGCTTGTAGCACCAGGTGTTTGATTCGGAGTGGCTTGATTAGTTTTCTGACAACCTGCAAGTAGGGAAAAGATCATAGTGAATACCATGAGAAATGAAATCTTCTTTTTCAGTTTCATATTCTTTCCTCCAATAATTTAGATTCTTCTCGAAAAGTCGAGAGACTTAATTAGGATTCAACAATGGAATTTTATGTGCTTTGAAACTTTAAAGAGTAAATCCTTGTTAAATAAATGCAATAAGATAATTCAAGTTTGCTTGTTTTGACGAAGGCAGGTGACAAAATGTCACAGCCCTTTTCATCGATAGAAAAAATATTTAATCGCTTCTATCTCACAAAATTTTCACAAATGAGTGAATGATGCGAGAAGGTATATTCAATTCTTAAAATAAAAGTATGGTTGGTAGCCAATTATCCAAAGCTTTGCAAAATGCCTTAGTATAGATATATTAGCTACCCTCGTCCTTGTGTTTTTCGATAAAAGCAATTGCAAACCACAAGGTATATAACTTTTAGAGTAAAAATTGTAGGAACTGAAACGATTACACTTTTAAACTTACGGTCAAGATTGAGCTTGAATATACTTAATCTTTATTGTCAAGGACTTCAGTAAGTACTAATCAACACTCCTTGTTGAATCTTCATATATAATCACCTGAATTTATGTTAAGTATTTCTACCATAAAAACAGTTAACTATTTAAAGTAAAATTATGATATTTATTTAATATTAGCAATACCCTTATTGACTGCAGCTAGCATACTCTTTGCTCCATTTGCAACAAAAGATGCATCGCTACCAAAAGTCACTAAATCTATTCCCAATTTCAGCCACATTTCTATGCTTTTTTCAGAACAATCCCCAGTAGATACCATTATGGGTTTACCACATGCATGAACCACATCTATCACATGTTTGTAAACCTTTATCATTTCAGGATCTGTAACCTTTAACAACTTTCCATAGGAGCCAGATAAATCATTAGGCCCAATTACCAACATGTTTACACCTGGTACCGATGCAATTTCTTTAATATTATCAACTGCAGATTTAGTCTCTATCTGGATAATTTTTAGCAGTTTTTTTGTATAAACATTGATATATTCGTCTGAGGAAATATACCCATGTTTTACTGCCCTCTTTGGTCCATAACCTCTCGATCCATCAGGAGGATACATACATGAATCTATTGCATATTTTGCTTCTTCCGCAGTAGATATAAATGGAAAAATAATCCCTTGAGGTCCCATTTCAAGAATAGGTTTCGCAAGTACCATATCATTCCAAGGTATTCTTACAATAGCTGGTACACCGGCAGCTCTAGCAGCGATTAAATGAAGTAACACATTATATCTGTCTATTGCTGTGTGTTCCGTGTCAATCCACAAGTAATCAACCCCTGAATTACCCAATATTTCAGTAAACTGTGAATCATTACCTGAGACATGGGCTCCTACCGCAACCTCCTTTCTCTTAATTTTTTCCAATAACTTCTCCAGATTCTCCATAATTGTCCCCCTTATATATCTTTATTCTCATTCTCTCCAAAATCACTGGTAGTCCAAGTCTCGCGTGGTCCTATTGGAGGAGTAGAGTAATGAATGACAATTTCTTTTCTAGCGGCTTCCCTGTCATGTATTTTCAAGGCCTCATACAATCTTTTATGAATTGCAAGACTTTCTGTGCAAAACTTCGAATATGCATCATTATCTTTAATTACAACGTCAGGGCGCATTTCCCATGTAATATTCTTAATACTGTGAAACATTCTGTTGTTAATTCTTTCATAAATAATAGAATGAAAACGTTTATCAGGCTCCGTCATACGCTGTTTGCTTAATATTTTTCGTTCCATTTCCATATAAGCATCACCGAGCTTGTTAATATCTTCTTCTGTCAAGCTATCAAATGCTTCATTAAAAAATTGCAACTCTAACGCAGCATTAATTTGGAATATTTCAATTACTAGGTCATCTGTGTGAGGAATTATGTGATAGAAAATATTCTCAAAAATCTTATCAGAGTTAAATGTCTGTATTAAATAGCCTAATCCAGGTACAGGATTTACAACTCCCATAAGTTGAAGTGCCTTTAAGGCTTCTCGTACTACATTACGGCTAACACCTAACATTTCACAAAGTTCCATTTCTGGCGGTAACTTATCGCCTGGCATCAGCTTATTTGTACTAATATATTTTCTTAGCTCCTGATAAACACTGTTGTAAAGTTTCTCACTTTTAAAGTTTCTCATAATATCCATCCTAATCATTATCATATTTTTACTTGATAAAAAATGTAATTAGCATATATATACAAGTAGTTTGTAGTTTGTAGTACAAACTACCTTATACATATATACTAATTTGATATTTGATTTATGTCAACAGTTTTGTTTATTTTTACTATATTAATTTTATGTAGTATATAAAATGGAATAAAAAGTAAACTTTATTGCTCAAAACAGATGCTTGCCTTATAGCATTAACCTTCCTTTAACCTCTACAGCTTACGACACAAATAGTAATGAAAAAATGGTATGCGGTTTCCACCACTTTGTTATAATTATATTGAGGAGTTTAATACATATATAAAGAAAACTGATTTAAGTTGGAGATTGCATGAGGTATTATTATGAAAAAATTGTATATTTTGTATATAATGAAGGGTAGTACCACAAATGAAAAACAGAACACTTGGAGAAAAACTGCGAACGAGTTAATTCGCCTGAGCATTATGTTCTACGCCCTTGAAATCATCCAACGTTTATATAAAGAGGATAACATGTATTTTTTACTTTATCAAGACTTTTTTTGCTTAAAATAGAGATTCACTTTGGTTTTTGCTAAATATTAGTAGAATAGAGATTATAATCATCCTACCATTACACCCTCGTAAATCAAGGGTCTGAGGTTTGCCATTACCCTGTTCCTGTTGCAATTGAATAGTAATGAAAAAATGGTGTGTAGTTTCCACCACTTTGTTATAATTATAGTGACGAGTTTAGTACATATATAAAGAAAACTGATTTAAGTTGGAGATTGCATCAGGTAGTATTATAAAAATTATGTTTATATAAATGAAAGGTAGTGCCACAAATGAAAAACAGAACACTTGGAGAAAAAACTGCGAACGAGTTAATTCGCCTGATTCGAGAACGGGGCTATGGCACGGGAGAGAAGCTACCAAACGAATATGAGCTTTCTACACTGCTCGGAGTAAGCCGCAACACAGTGCGTGAAGCAGTGCGCGCGCTTGCTTCACGCAATATTCTGGATATACGACAGGGCGCAGGCACATTTATTTCACAGAAAAATGGCGTAGTAGACGACCCACTTGGCTTCTCGCTGATGGAGGACCGTCGTAAGTTGGTGGAAGATCTGTTACAGATTCGCTGTATTATAGAGCCACAGATTGCTGCACTCGCGGCTCAAAATGCAACACTGCAGGATGTTGCAATCCTTGGTGACCTATGCGACGAGGTTGAAACACTGATCCGCTCAAGGCAGGATTTTATGCAAAAGGATATGGACTTTCATACCCAACTTGCCAATTGCAGCAGAAATATGGTAATGTCAAACCTTATACCCGTGATTTGCGAGGGTGTAATGGTATTCTCCTCAGTAGTAGGCGAGCAGGAGTTTGACCAGACTGTAAAGTCCCATCGAGAAATTTTTGAAGCTGTGCGTGGGCGGCGCCCCTCAGATGCACAGCAGGCAATGCTGTTTCATCTTCTGTACAACCGCAACCGCTTTATCAAAGGGCAAGACCTCTAAAATCAGTAATCCACACTCTCTATATTAAATAGGGGTGTGGTCTTTTTTTTGCAGTAATCGTAGGATGATTATGTGACATATTTTACTAATATTAAGTAAAAATCGAAGGAATTCGCTATTTTAAGTAAAAAACGCTTGATAAGGCTGAAGAATCATGTTATGATTTCATTATAAACATTGGATGATTTCAAGGAGGTAGAGCATAATGAAGCAGATATACGACGTACTGATTATCGGTGCGGGTGTGGTTGGCAGTGCGGTCGCTCGTGAGATGGCAAGGTATAAACTAAAGATAGGTGTTTTAGAAAAGAATCACGACGTCTGTTTTGAAACAAGCGGAAGAAACTCCGGTGTGATACACGGCGGGTTTGCCTATGAAATTGGCACCCTCAAAGCGGAGTGCTGTGTGGAAGGAAACCTGGAATTTGATCAGGTGGCAAAAGAGCTGGATGTTCCCTTCAAGCGCACAGGAAAAGTACTTGTGGGAAACACTGACGCTGATTATAAAAGCCTGCAAAACACTATTGCAATAGGTAAAATTAATGGTAGCGTCGGACTGGAAATTTTGGATAAAGAACACTTGCACGAGCTGGTACCCACTGTTATTGGCGAATTTGCGATGTTTTCCCCCACAAGCGGTATCGTGGAACCATTTCATTACACAATAGCATTGGCGGAAAATGCAAAAATGAACGGTGTTGACTTTTATCTTAACCATGAAGTAGTCGGCATCCATCGCGAAGAAGATGGTACCTATACCATTACTACAACGCAAGGGAATTTTAGTACCCGCTGGGTTGTAAACTGCGCCGGTCTTGGCTGTGTGAAAATTTCCGATATGCTAGGAATTCCCGGTTACCACATTGGTGGAACTAAGGGTAATTATATAATTCTCGATAAGAAGCTAGGACCTTTGCTTCCCATGCCTGTCTACCCCGTTCCTAGCAGCACTTATATGGGTATACATGTAACGCCTACTATTGAAGGCAACGTAATCATCGGCCCAGATGCTGATCGTGTGGATAGTTTTACTGATTACAGCGTTGCACAGGAAAATATGGATTTTCTTGCAGAAAGCGCCTCAACGCTATGGCCGCAAATCCATAAATCCGATTATATTCGCAACTACTGTGGAATTCAGCCCACATGGCTCGATGGAAACGGTGTGATTAAGGACTTTATAATTGAAGCACGCGAAGAAGCACCACACACCATTAATCTTGTCTGTATTGAATCACCTGGTCTTACTTCTGCACTGCCGATTGCACGCCGTGCCGTCAGACTTTTATCGGAACGTGAAACGTTGCAACCTAATAAAAACTTCAACCCAAATCGCAAAGGTATGGTCCGTTTTTCTGAACAAAGCGATGAAGAAAAAGTCCGCTTGATTGCTGAAAATCCTGACTATGGCGAAGTAATCTGTCGTTGTGAGACTGTCACCAAAGCTGAAATTATGCAAGCGGTGCACAATCTCCTGGGCGTTGATACAATAGTTGGAATCAAATACCGCACCCGTTCGATGATGGGCAGGTGTCAGGGCGGATACTGCCAAATGCGTGTTGCTGAAATTATCCAAGAGGAGCTTGGCAAAAAAGTCACCGACGTGTTATACGCTCGCACTGGCTCCAATATGTTTACGGGGAAGGTGAGAGAATGAATATTATTAACAAAGAAGTAGTCATTATCGGTGGCGGTCCTGCTGGACTCGCGGCTGCTGTAGAGCTTTATAAAAAAGGCATTCAGGATATTCTGATTATCGAACGTGAAAATACGTTGGGTGGCATACTGCGTCAGTGTATCCACGACGGTTTCGGCCTTACACGTTTCAAGGAGACACTGAGCGGCCCTGAATATGCACAGCGTTTCATAGACGAAGTTGAAAAACTGAACATTCAGTATATCACTGATACTACCGTTCTTTCAGTTACAAAGGATAAAAAAATTACTGCTGCTTCGAAAAACGGCCTTATAATTTGGCAGGCCAAGGCAGTTATCTTGACAATGGGCTGTCGCGAACGCACCCGTGGCGCACTTGGCATCCCTGGTGAACGTCCGACTGGCGTGTTCACTGCTGGTATGGCACAATCGTATATAAACCTTCACAACACCATGATTGGCAAAAATGTTATTATCCTTGGTTCAGGAGACATCGGAATGATTATGGCCCGCCGCATGACACTCGAGGGAGCGAACGTAAAAGCTGTGTTTGAAATTCTGCCCTACCCAAGCGGCCTGCCGCGCAATATTGAGCAGTGCCTAAACGATTACGGCATCCCGTTATACCTCAGCCACACCATTACCAATATCCACGGCAGTTCCAGGCTGACTGGCGTCACTGTTTCTGAGGTGGATGAGCACCTCAAAATAATTCCGGGCACTGAAAAAGAGTACGAATGCGACACACTGATTCTCTCGGTAGGTCTTATCCCTGAAAATGAGCTTTCGCTTTCGGCAGGCGTTATATTGGACATACGCACCAAAGGAGCTATCGTCGATGAAAATTACCAGACCAGTGTCCCTGGTGTATTTGCCGCAGGCAATGTACTGCATGTCCACGACCTTGTGGATTTTGTGTCCCTCGAAGCGGAAAACCTTGCAGATTCGGTTGCAGCATATCTAGAGGATGGAAACCTGCTGGCATGCGGCATCAAAATTAACACAAGTGGTGAAATCAACCATACCGTGCCTCAATACGTGAGTGGAACTAAAGAATTCAAGTTATCGTTGCGTGTAAACAAGCCACTTAGGAACTGCGTAATTGCCATTACGCAGAACGGCTCAGAGATAAATTCGATTAAATTGAAAAAAGCAATTCCAGCGGAAATGATTCAGATACCTATCAATCATAAGCTGTTGCAATCAGATAAAGATTTGGAGGTGTGCGTGAAATGCTAAAGAAGTATACATGTATCATTTGTCCCAATGGCTGTGATATTTCGGTTGAAATTGAAGACAGCAAGATCCTTTCTGTGGAAGGATCGGCATGTAAGCGTGGTAACGAATATGTCAAGCAGGAACTGACTAACCCACAACGTAGCATCGCTTCATCAATTCTGCTCGAAGGTGGCGTGCTACCTCTAGTAAGCGTACGACTTTCCAGCCCAATTCCCAAAGAAAAAATTTCTGATGTAATGGTGGTAATTAAAAAAGCTCTTTTAAAAGCACCAGTCTACGTAGGACAGGTGGCTATTGCAAACGTACTTGGTCTTGGCAGCGATGTTCTTGTAACCAAGAACGTGGGGGCTAAATAACCCCCACGCCATTGTTGCTATCCAAAGCATAAGAGAATGAAATCTCAGTTCTCTCATGCTTTTTTTGATGCAGCGAAAATGTATTAATTAATAAACCAATTCTACAAACAGAGTTCAAAGCAAATGCAGTCTTATCCAAGCAGCATTCTGTCGTTGTCAAGCTCTGTTCCACTTTTCCGGTTGAATTGCTCTATAAGCCACTCAACTGTGACTCCTTCTTTCTCCTTGCTGTTTAAATCCATTATGATTTTCCCCTCATGCATCATAATGGTTCTTGTGCCGTGTTCAAGGGCAGCCTTCATGTTGTGCGTTATCATGATTGTGCAAAGCTTTTCTCCCTTTACTATCTCCTCCGTCAATTTAAAAACCTTTTTGGCAATTGACGGGTCAAGCGCAGCTGTATGTTCATCGAGCAGCAGCAACTTTGGTTTGACAATAGTCGCCATAAGCAGGGTAAGAGCCTGACGCTGCCCACCGGAAAGCCTCCCGACCTTTTCCTTGACTCTGTTCTCGAGTCCGAGATCCAACAGTGCAAGCTTTTCTCTGAATAAAGCCGTGTCAGCCTTTGATATACCAGGTCTCAGGCCCTTCGGCTTCCCCCTTGTGTATGCAATAGCCAGATTCTCTTCTATGGTCATGTCAAAGGCTGTGCCCATCAAAGGATCCTGAAATACCCTTCCAATATATTTAGATCGCTTGTGCTCCGGGCTGTATGAGATATCTGTGTTATCAAGAAGAATACGACCCGCGTCTATTTCATAAACACCTGCTATACAATTTAAAAATGTTGACTTTCCTGCTCCATTCCCGCCTATTACCGTGACAAACTCACCATCGCCAAGAAAAAGGCTCAGATTGTCAAGTGCGATTTTTTCGTTAATGCTGCCTTTGTTAAAGGTCTTGCAAATGTTTTCTACTTTAAGCATCACACTTGTCCTCCTTTATATCTTCTGGAATTAGCCCTTCTACTTTTAAATGACAGAGCTCTCTCCTTTATTACAGTCATAGACAGCGCAGCTGCAACAATTACTGCTGACACAAGCTTCAAATCCGTAGGTGGCATACCCAGCCACAGGGCGATAGTTATTATAAGCCTGTATAGTATTGCGCCAAGTGCCACTGCTATAAGCCTGCGCATCAAAGTTTTCACGCTAAATAATACCTCTCCTATTATGACCGAAGCAAGTCCGATTACAACCATTCCAATACCCATGCTCACATCTGCAAAAGACTGATACTGGGCTATTATAGCTCCAGCCAACGCAACAAGGCCATTCGAAACAGCGAGCCCAATAATTATTGTAATATCTGTGTTCACTCCAAGTGCTCTTACCATTTTATCATTATCCCCTGTCGCTCTTAATGCAAAGCCTAACTTTGTTTTTAGAAAAAAGTACAGCAGAACTACAATCAGCGCAAGTATTAACACAAGAAACAGTAGCTTTGCATACTTTCCCAAATCAAGTCTCTGTAAAAAGCTGAACATCACGGGCTTATTCAGTAATGGAATATTTGGCTTTCCCCCCATCACCTTAAGGTTTATCGAGTAAAGTGCAAGCATCATCAGTATACCTGAAAGTAGGGGTTGGATTTTTAGTTTTGTCGTGAGCAGTGCAGTGAATACACCGGCAAAGCAGCCTGCCAAAAAAGCCAAAGCCAGCCCTATAAAAGGCTGGCCGATACTTGCCATTACTGCTGAGACAGCGGCTCCCAAGGCGAAACTGCTGTCCACTGTCAGGTCGGGTATATTGAGTGTCCTAAACGATATAAAAACACCAAGTGCCATAATTGCATATATGATGCCAAGCTCCATAGAGCCTTGTAATGTTGCTGCCAATGACATTAGCATTGTCATATCACCCCATTCTGTAAATATTTACTATTTTTTAAATACCTGCTTTGCTTCCTTAACTACATCATCAGGGAAATTAATGCCTATAGCAGCAGCAGTATCTTTATTAAGATATATGTCCATCTTGTCCATTGTCTTTACAGGCATATCTGCTGGTTTTTTTCCATTTAATATTTCAATCGCCATATTCGCCGTTTCCTGTCCAAGAATCTGATAGTTGATTCCATAAGTTGCAAGTCCACCATCCTTGACCATAGAATCAGCGCCAACATAGACTGGTTTCTTTGCTGCATTTGCTACCTGTGTAACAACTGGCATTGCCGAGGCAACCGTATTGTCAATCGGTGAGAATAATGCATCAGTCTTTCCCACAAGTATCTGAGCTACCTGCTGTACTTCCGAGGTATTTGTTACTGTGCCTTCAACTACTGTCATTCCGTTCTTTTGTGCGTACTCTTTTAGACTTTTTATGACTGACACTGAATTGGCTTCTCCTGAATTGTATATTGCACCAATTGTTTTGATATTAGGTGTTATGCGTCTTGCAAGCCCCATAATCTTTTCTGCAGAGACAGCATCCGAAGTTCCTGTCACATTCGCACCCGGCTTGTTAAGGCTTGCTACAAGGCCTGAGTTTACAGGATCAGTACAGGCTGCAAAAAGCACCGGTATATCCTTTGTTTCACCAACTGCAGCTTGTGCAGAAGGTGTAGCTATTGCAACAATGAGATCATATTTATTATTTGCAAACTTCTGGGAAATAGTCTTCAGATTAGTCTGATCACCCTGTGCATTATGATAGTCAATTTTTATGTTCTCTCCATCTTTAAAACCCTTATCTGCAAGCTCCTTGATGAATGATTCTCGTATTGTGTTAAGTGAAGGATGCTCCATAATCTGAATGATTCCTATTTTCTTTACACTGCTTCCGTTAGTCGACTTATCATTGCTGAGCGTAGTTTTGGTTGAACCAGCATTACCACAAGCAGTAAACATCCCGGCAAACAATGCAAGGATACACGTCATTTGAACTGCTTTAAAGATCTTTCTCATCTGAACTAATTTTACTGATTTTCTCATCTCGTCTCTTCTCCTCTCAAAATATAACCTTTAGAAAATGTGAATATAAATAAAAAACACCTATCCTTATATTATGTAAGGACAGGTGTAAATCTCCTGTGGTACCACCTTAATTGATGCCTGCTTAAGGGCATCCTCTCAGTTAGAGCGCCAACACGCTCTACTTCATATAACGTCCGAAATACGTCGGGTACTAATAAGGCAACCTGCCCTTTCGTTCCGCCCTCTGAGGCCCATTTGTCCGCTTCCTGCCTGCCAGGATCCCAGCACCCCTGACTCTCTTTGTGGCTGAATTTCGGTTTTACTCCCTCTTCAACAGTTTAATTTATGGTAGCATAAAAATTGCAGCTTTGTCAATATCAGCTTGGTTTTTAATAAAAGTAAGTTGTTCAAAATGGAGCAGCAGCTAGCAATGATGAAATAGAGTAATTTAATTTATATATGAATAATGGAACAATTAATTTCTCTGTTTCCCTATAAAAAGCATCAACAGTAACGCCCCTGAAAGCAAGTATATCAAAGTTCATTTTCTTTGATCAAAAACGGAGAAAAATCTTATTGCTTAACGAATAGATAATGTGTAATAATTAATGAAAGCATCTAAAAATATACAAAAATGTTGAAGGGGTGCGAAATATGGAAAACTTATTAGCTGCACGTCATTATTTGAAAAGCAAACCATTTCATTGCACAATGGAAAGCGGTGAATTAAGCAACTTTTTTACTGTTAGCACAAATGAGGTAAAGTCATTCAACAGTATAATCAAGGGTGATCCCATTATATTTGCATTAGCGAAAGGGAGCGATTTCGACATAAAAGGCGGAGTGATAGTTACTGCAAAAAAGGGTAACATTCTTATAGCTCCAGATAAGGAGTTTCTTTTAGCAAAGGAACGGCGTGAAGCCGAAAGATATCCTGTATCATTCTATGGATATTTGAAATGTCACTCTTCGAACAAATCCGAAGCTATTTACATAAAAGACATGAGTTATTGCGGTTACAGATTTCTTACCTCTGCTGACTTAGATGTTGGAGAAAACGCTGAGATTGGAGTATTCTTTCAGCATAACGTATACAGTTTAGAAGTAATTGTAATGAGAAAGGGTATAACCTTTGGGAAAAAAGAGTATGGCGTTAAAGCTACTTTTAGAACCACAGAAAGCATTTTTGCTGCACAAGTACAAACAAATAATGTTTTAAAGTACGAAAGAGAACTGTTTTATAAATGCCTTTTCAACAGTACCAGTAAAAACTAAATGCGTAGTATATAATCAGTCTAATAAAGTTGTATACCAAGCTATATGGTCATAGCCTTATATATCTTTTTGTAAACAAGCAGCTGTTTTACAAAAGGATTTTAAGAGCAAACTTAAGGTTTGCGCTTCTGTGAACCCGTATAATATTGAAACACGATATCCAGCAGATTTTCAGATTATATGTTGGTCTGTTAGGATTTGTAAATCGCATTTTAAATTTTCAAGTATTGATTTTAGTAGTATCTCTTCATCACATAAAACATTTCTCATTAGTTTAGCCAGATATAGCAAATCATCTATGTTCTCTATTGGCTTATAAAAATCCTCGTTTTTACCACTAAGTACTATCTTTATATATTTATTTCGAATTGTGTTACAATTATGCACTATTTGGGA
>Ga0123336_10000483_pt1 | contig 40166 bp, 42 predicted proteins | sample SSSSmetaG_FD_96466 | JGI IMG/M metagenome (GOLD analysis project Ga0123336, IMG submission 96466) | Glacier valley bacterial and archeal communities from Borup Fiord, Nunavut, Canada, to study Microbial Dark Matter (Phase II) - ​SSSS metaG | ecosystem: Environmental > Aquatic > Freshwater > Ice...
CTTACTTTTAAAGGCAATAAATAATTTCCTTTACCTGTCATTTAAAAAAGCGCTATAATATTTCCACGTTGTGTTAAATGGTATTTCCTGATTTCAAGTACTTCGATGTACCCTAAAAAAATAATTCCCGACGGATTTTCAGCCCGAACTAATCGTATCAGGAAGTGGAAAGGCTGGTATAGGCTCTGGACTCAGATTTCAGCAAAAATAAAAACAGGACAAGTGGAAATATTTCCAGCTTGTCCTGCTAAGTCGGGGCGACTGGATTCGAACCAGCGACCCCTAACACCCCATGCTAGTGCGCTACCGGGCTGCGCTACGCCCCGACTTGGCCGCCTTAACTTTAGCAAAGACGGATATGAAACCCAATCAAAAGTAATCCAAAATCCGATATTCAAAAAATCAATGAACAATACTATCTTCGCTCAATCTATTTAAATGAAGATATTAATAAGACAGGCAACGATTATTGATCCAGGCTCACCTTACCATCTCATAAAGCAGGATATATCTATTGATAACGGCATCATTCAAAATATTCAAACCGAAATACCGGAACCAGCTGACAAGATTATAGACCTTCCCGGCTTGCACGTTTCACCAGGGTGGATAGATGTGTTTGCTGATTTTTGCGATCCGGGTTACGAATATAAAGAATCACTCGAATCCGGTGCCGCAGCTGCAGCAGCCGGTGGATTTATAACAGTGATGGTTATCCCTAATACAAAGCCTTCAACAGATAATAAATCACAGGTCGAATACATCGTTCAAAAAGCAAAGTCGCTACCGGTAAACATAATACCTATTGGCGCCATCACAAAAAATACAGAAGGAAAAGAACTTGCCGAGATGTACGATATGCACAACAGCGGTGCAGTGTCTTTTAGTGATGGATCAAATCCTGTTCAGTCTTCAGGCATCATGGTAAAAGCGTTGCAGTATGTAAAACCTTTTGATGGTACCATTATACAAATTCCTGATGACAAGAGCCTTGCTCCAAACGGCTTAATGAATGAAGGGATAATATCTACACAGCTGGGTTTACCTGGTAAGCCTATAATGGCCGAAGAGTTGCTGGTAGCAAGAGATATCAGGCTGGCTCAGTACACCGGTTCAAAACTTCATTTCACGGGGGTAACTTCTCCCGAATCACTTGAATATATTAAGATAGCAAAACTTAAAGGCATCAGGATTACCTGCTCCGTTACTCCGTATCATCTGTATTTTTGTGATGAAGACCTGATGGATTACGATACCAACCTGAAAGTGAATCCCCCTTTGCGCACACGCGCAGCTATGATGGAATTGCGTAAAGCAATTAATGATGGTACGATAGATTGTATCGCCACACACCATGCGCCGCATGAGTATGATAGTAAAGTTGTTGAATTTGAATATGCAAAAAACGGCATAACCGGACTGGAGACTTGTTATGCTGTTTTAAAAACGGTAATGCCGCTGGTATCAGAACAACGTTGGGTAGAATTGCTTGCTATAAATCCGGCAAAAATATTTGGGTTGCCTTTGCAAAATATTGTTATAAATGCAACAGCTCGGCTCACGCTTTACCAGCCAAACAGTACATTTACATATAGTGAAAAAAACATCCGGTCAAAATCAAAGAATTCACCTTTTATTGGTATAGACCTGAATGGAAAAGTTGCGGGCATTTGCAACGGAACTTTTATTTATTTAAATCAATGACGTGAAGTTGATGATGCAGTCCAAATCAAAATATGCGGTAGGGTTACGATATGGAATTTCAGGAGGTATTATCTGCTGCATTTTATTATTTATCCGGTATCGGTATATGGCTACGGACCCGCTATCATTTGGCGGTTTTGCTGCTGTCTCTTACCTGTTTTTTTTAGTACTGTTTTATTTTACAGGTGTGGCGCGTAAAAAACAATTAGGTGGTTATGCTGATTTCAAAGAGCTGTTCCAGGCAATACTGCTTGCGATTATCTTAACAGAACTAGCTTATGCCGTCTTCAGTTTTGTGTACCTTATGTATGTTGAGCCGGGATTCTTTGATCGTTTCCTGCGAACATCCAAAGCAAATTTTAAAAAAGCCGGCTGGACGGATGAGAGAATTGGCGTGCAGATGGATAAATTTAAAGATTCATTTACCCAGCTAAGTCCGGCGAATGCTTTAAAAGGAATGGGAATGTGGATTGTTATAGATTGTATTTTCGGATCGATATTCTCTGCAGTATTGAAAAAAAACGAACAAAATTTACAGGATAAAATATAATTATTCCGAATGGATGTTTCATTAGTTATTCCATTATATAATGAAGAAGAGTCAATGCCCGAGCTATGCGCATGGATAGAGCGGGTGGTTGATGGTCACCATTTTTCTTATGAGATCATACTGATAGATGATGGAAGCACAGATGATTCCTGGATGATAGTTGAATCACTTAGTTGCAGCAATAAGAATATCAAAGGGATCAGACTGCAACGCAACTATGGCAAATCCGCAGCGCTCAATGAAGGGTTTAAATCAGCGCAGGGTGAAGTTATTATTACAATGGATGCGGATATGCAGGACAGTCCTGATGAGATTCCTGAATTATACAGGATGATAATGGAAGACCGCTTCGACCTGGTAAGCGGCTGGAAACAACAACGCCATGATCCGCTCAGTAAAACGATTCCCTCCCGCTTCTTCAATTGGTTCACAGCGAAAATAACCCGGATACCCCTGCATGATTTTAACTGCGGCTTAAAATCTTACCGGAAAAAAGTTATCAAGAGTATCGAAGTCTATGGTGAAATGCACCGGTACATTCCCGTTATAGCCAAATGGGCAGGTTTTAAAAAAATAGGTGAAAAGCCGGTGGCGCATTATGCCCGCAAATATGGTATCTCTAAATTTGGCTGGGAGCGGTTTGTAAATGGCTTTCTGGATCTGGCTTCCATTATGTTCGTAAGTAAATATGGAAAACGTCCCATGCACTTTTTCGGACTCTTAGGCAGCTTGTTTATAGTGCTTGGATTAGGCATGAGCACCTACCTGATTGTTTTAAAGATTGTTGATCCGTTGAAGAGCCTTTCTAACAGACCTCCCTTTTACCTTGCGCTTACCTCTATGATTATCGGCACCCAATTATTTGTTACAGGTTTTGTTGCCGAATTAATTTCAAGGAATTCCCCGGGCAGGAATTTTTACCTGATCGAAAAAAAAATCGGTCTTGATTAAACAGCCTTCAACAGTCAGGAACGTTGTTATCTTAGGTCCGGCGCATCCTTTCCGGGGCGGAGGCATCACAACTTTCAACGAACGACTGGCAAGAGAATTTCAACAGCTCGGCTATATCACCACTATCTATGGATTTTCATTGCAGTATCCATCGTTTTTGTTTCCGGGGAAAACGCAGTATTCTTCTCAACCCGCGCCATCAGATTTGACGATTCTTTCCAAAGTAAATTCTATCAATCCATTCAACTGGATAAAAGTAGGCAATGAATTGAGAAATTTAAGACCCGACCTTGTGGTGGTCCGCTTTTGGTTACCTTTCATGGGTGCGGCCCTGGGCACTATTCTCAGGATAGTTAAAAGAAATAAACATACCCGGATCGTAGCTATCACCGACAATGTGATCCCGCATGAAACACGTGCCGGAGACGTTGCCTTAACGAAATATTTTCTTTCACCTTGCGACGCGGTTATTACGATGAGTGATCATGTGATGAAAGATCTCTGGCGACTGGCACCCGGGAAACCCGCAAAAATGGTGCTGCATCCTTTATATGACACCTTCGGGCAACCTGTGACAAAGGATGAAGCAAGAGCGCAATTAAATTTAAATAGGAAAGATAAAATCCTGCTGTTTTTTGGATTTATCCGGCGCTACAAAGGACTTGATATTTTACTGGAGGCGATGAAAATACTGGCAGAAGATCCCTCTCCCATCCCTAACCTCAAATTAATTATTGCAGGAGAATTTTATGAAGATGAAAAAATATACCAGGCAAAGATCGACTTGTTAGGAATCAGGGACATGCTCATCTTAAAAACTGTTTATGTTGAAGAGGCAGCTGTAAAGCATTATTTCTGTTCCGCAGATGTAGTTATCCAACCGTATCGTGCAGCAACGCAAAGTGGGGTCACTCCCCTCGCCTATCATTTTGAAAAGCCGATGATCGTTACTGATGTCGGCGCGCTCGCGGATTACGTCCCTCATGAAAAAGCGGGACTGGTAACTGAACCTAATCCAACAGCCATTGCCAACGCTATAAAGCGGTATTTTGAATTAGGCGAACAACACTTTATTCCTCATCTTCGTAGTGAGAAAAAGCTTTTATCATGGAGCAGTTTTGTGGAAAGCATCTTAGAGGTGTAATGGGTTTATGTTTAAAAATGAGAATAACCTGCTGTTAAGAATCAGTCCTGAAGTCGCTAGCAAAAAGTTTACATATCAATTTAAAATAACAATAAAAAGCATCGCATGATCTGCCTCAGCAATCGCCTTCTTTATCAAACCTCAAACCTCATAACCTCATACCTTCTAACGAGCAATGATCTATCGTAGTAAAGCGCCTTTGAGAATCGGCCTGGCAGGCGGCGGAACCGACGTGAGCCCTTACAGTGATTTGTATGGAGGAGCAATCCTTAACGCAACAATATCGCTTTATGCCAATGCCAACATCTGCCCGATAGAGGAGAATGCCATCATCCTGCAGGCGCTTGACAGGAAAGAAGAATATCGTTACGAGTGGGCGCCTTCCTTACCCATCGATGGTAACCTTGATTTGCTGAAGGGCGTTTATAACCGTATTCAAAGAGATTTTAGTTTGCCGCTGACGGGTTTTCATTTGTCAACTTTCGTAGATGCACCGGCGGGTTCCGGATTAGGCACCTCCTCAACGCTTGTCGTAGCCATAGTGGGTGCTTTCGCAGAGATGTTACGGTTACCATTAGGCGAATATGACATCGCCCAGCTGGCATACGAGATCGAAAGAAAAGAACTAAAGATGGCAGGCGGCAGGCAGGACCAATACGCTGCCACTTTCGGCGGTGTTAATTACATGGAATTTTTTAATGAAGAAAAAGTAATCGTCAACCCTTTACGCATCAAACAACAGTACCTGTTTGAGCTGGAAAATAACCTGCTGTTATATTTTACTTCAACAAGCCGTGAATCCGCAAAAATTATTGAAAGGCAGAGTTTGAATGTTACTGACAAACAAGAAAAACCCATTGAAGCGATGCACCAGTTGAAGCAACAGGCACTGATGATGAAGGAGGCTTTATTAAAAGGAAGGTTGCATGAAATTGGCGAGATACTTGATTTTGGTTTTCAGCAAAAGAGAAGAATGGCGGACGGCATATCGAATCCGCTTATGGAAGAGATGTATGAAACAGCCAAGAAAGCCGGTGCCATGGGTGGTAAAATTTCAGGCGCCGGTGGTGGCGGTTTTATGATTTTTTATTGTCCGGGTATAACAAAGTACAAGGTACTGGAATCACTCGGAAAATTCGGCGGGTACTTTAAACCTTACCAGCTGACAACCCATGGACTCACCACCTGGACAATTTAGGTGACAGGTGGCGAATTAATTTGCCTTGGTGTTTGTTTTATAGATTACCAAACAGCAATGCCCTTATATCAATTATCCATAAACCATCAAACATGTCCGATAAAATAAAGAAGCTGATTCAATCATCTATAGATGTTAAGAGAGGACTGTTGAATGATGAGGAGATGATTGTAAGAATCCAGCAGGCAGTTACTGTATTGGTTGAGGCGTTTAAAAATGGTAACCGGGTTTTCTTCTGCGGAAATGGTGGCAGCGCTGCCGATGCCCAACACCTGGCGGCAGAACTTAGCGGTCGATTTTATACTGACAGGGAAGCGCTTCCTGCTGAAGCGCTTCATTGTAACACATCTTACCTGACGGCGGTAGCCAATGATTATAGCTTCGAGGTTATTTATGCGAGACTAATAAAAGGTATAACTATAAAAGGAGATGTGCTGCTGGGATTTTCCACTTCGGGTAATTCAATTAACATCATTAAGGCATTCGAGATGGCAAGAGAAAAATCTGTTGCTACAATAGGTTTTACAGGTGCTTCAGGCGGAGCCTTAAAATCTCTAAGTGATTATTTGTTCAATGTGCCAAGCAACGATACGCCCCGCATCCAGGAGTCGCATATCCTAATCGGACATATTATATGCCAGATGGTAGAAGAACAATATTTTCTGTGAAACATACTGAGTTGTAAAATTCAGAGAGTATAATTATAAATAACAATTGATGATTACAGAAGCAATCATTCTCGCAGGGGGCCTCGGTACCCGTCTAAGGGAAGCTGTTCCTGATCTCCCGAAATGTATGGCTCCAATTCTTGCCAAACCATTTATCGGCTATCTTGTTGATTACCTTCAACAACAAGGTATAAAAAATTATATTTTTTCTTTAGGATATAAATCTGCTATAGTTAAGCAGTACCTGCAAAGCCAGTATGGGCATCTTTCTATTACATTCAATGTTGAAAATGAACCCCTGGGGACTGGCGGAGCCGTTAAGTTAGCCTGCAAATATGCTGATGAAGAAAATGTTTTTGTCTTGAACGGTGATAGCTATTTTAACATAAGCCTGAACCGGCTCGCATTGTTTCACCGATCCAACAAGGCACATTGTTCACTATCGTTAAAGCCGATGAATGATTTCGAACGATACGGTGTTGTTGAACTGAATGACGATGATTCAATTAAAAGCTTTAAAGAAAAAAAATATTATCAACACGGACTTATTAACGGCGGCGTCTATGCATTGCAGAAAGATATATTTTTAAATGACGAGCTTCCTGAAAAATTTTCTTTTGAAAAAGATTACCTTGAAAAATTTACAGGTACAAGGTCTTTTTTTGGAATAAGTTATGACGATTATTTTATAGATATAGGCATCCCTGCAGATTTTGAACGGGCACAAACCGAATTAATCTTAAATACAACTTTCAATGCCTGAGCTGGCAGAAATCGATAAAAGCTGGACGTTATTCCTTGATCGTGATGGAGTCATCAACGTAGAAAAATACCTCGACTACGTATATGACTATTCAGAATTTACATTCTACGAAGGGACACTGCAAGCCTTAAAAAAACTCTCTGCGCTGTTTGGCAGATTGATAATCATCACTAATCAGCGGGGAGTGGGAAAAAAACTTATGACTGAAGAAGCCCTTTTAAAACTTCACCAACAAATGATGCTTACTATCGAAGCTGAAGGTGGAAAAATTGACGCTATATTCTATTGTACCTCCCTTGACAATAGTCATCCAAACAGGAAACCACAGCCCGGCATGGGTTTGCTTGCCAAAAAGAAATTCCCCGACATAGATTTTTCTAAATCCATAATGATAGGAAATAATACGAGTGATATGTTCTTCGGAAGAAACCTGGGTACGTATACTGTTTATGTAAAAACCACAGATCCTGCTATTAAAATACCAAACCCCGCTATTGATTTAGTCTTCAATGACCTTGCAGACTTTGCAAGTAAATTTGTTTAAAAATTAAAGCGAAGTCTTTTTGTAAAAAAAACTTCGCTTTGACCATTACAAAAAAAGGATGGATGTTATATAGAATGCTACCTGACCAAAAAATTAGTATGATCATCGAGAACTCAAGATAACACAGCAAGACTTGATTCCTCTGCCAACTGATCGCTGATAGCTGATGGCTGATAGCTGATAAAGTATATAAGTCAAAATATCAAACTTCAAATCAGTTCATTACCAATTCACCGATCTCTATATATTGCTTGAAACCCAAAATGTCTTTTTCTATCTTGCTCTTAAACAAAGGTTGAAGCAACCAGGCTAAGGCGCTACCAACATTTCCTGCAGGCGGTTTGTAAGTGATAACAACAGTAAGCTCTGTACCACTATGACCAAGGGCATCTTTAAAAGTTACCTTACCCGCATTATCAATCGTTGCACCCGGAAGTGATTTCCACGCAATCAGTGCGTCTTCTTCTTCTTTAACAATTTCCGCATCCCAACCAACAGAAGTTATATTGCCAAGTACATTCAACTCCCACCTTGATTTTTTGTTATCAATTTCTGACACACTCTTTATGTGCTTCATGAAAAGTGGCAGGTTCTCCAGCTTTCGCCAAAATTTATACACTTCATCTTTCGGCTTATTAACTATGAAGGTAGTTTGTATATTCTCCGATTCAGTGTTCAAAGTATATTTTGCCCGTTGAAGCTTATCGTAAACAAAGCAATGACCTGACGCACCCCGGTACAGTAAGTATCCGCCCAGCGCGGCTTTAAAAAAACTAAACTTTTTAATTCCTCTTGATAACAAAAACAGACCAACGGCAACAGAAGCGAGTCTTTCATTATTACTCACATTAACAACCGTAGTACCATAGTTATGAATTCCTCTTTGAACCAGCGCTTTATTATTTTCTTGCATAAAATATTTTTGAATTATGGTATCTAAAATCGGGCTTTAAAATCCAGCGTTTTCTTAATCATAGAATTTATTCGTAAAAACTTGATTAATAATATTTTAACAACACCAACCTCCTCTAACTTAATTATCAGATTCAGAACTGTGGATTATTAAGTTCGCGGTAATCCGGAATGTGAGTATATAAATACACATTCATAGATCTTGATTAAACTGTTAATTTTAAGTCATACAAGAAGCAAACAAAATTTATGTATTTGCAGTTTCGTTACAGCCATAATGCATGTCGTAACTTCGTCAAATAGCAATTTCATGATTAATATTTTTAAATTTTCACTTATTGGCATTTTATTGACAACTGCTGTTGGTGCTAATGCTCAGCATTTATCATCCACCAATAAAAAAATTCTCGACAAAAAAGAAGATTCCTTGAAAAACGCTGCTGATAGCATGGTTAATGGAATTGCTCCGGCTAAAAGATTTCGCTCAGACAGCATTCTTGTCAGGACATTAGTGAGGGCATTACAAATAAACAATTCCTTTTATTATCCTTTCGATTCTTTACTGGCTGTGTCGAAATTATATCCGCCCGATAGCAGCTTTCGCATTTTTACGTGGCAACTTAAGAAAGATGAATATATGTATATTCAAAAAGGCGCAATACAGATGAGGACACCTGCCGGAGAATTAAAATTAATCCCCTTGTTCGATGCTTCCATGTTTACTGCTAAACCACTGGACTCAGTGAGGACACGTAGCACCTGGATAGGCGCTATTTATTACAAAATCATTCAAAAATCTTTTAACAATAAAAAATATTATACGCTCCTGGGTTTTGATGATTTCAGTGTTAGCAGTAACCGCAAATGGATGGAAGTACTAAGCTTTAATGAAAAAGGTGAACCTGTTTTTGGCGGTCCTTTTATTTCATTTAAAGAAGACACCGTCAAGAGAGCAACCCTTCAACGATTTAATATTGAATATAAAAAAGACGCAAGAACCACTTTTAATTATAATCCTGAATTGGATATGATTATTTATGATCACCTCATTTCCGAAACAGACGAACCGGAGAAAAAAGATACTTATATTCCCGATGGTGATTTTGAAGGTTTTAAATGGAAGAATGGTCAGTGGGTTCATGTTGACAAGGTGTTTAACTTTAGTTTGAAAGAAGGCGAAGCACCTGTTGAGGAAGCCTTAAGAAATAAAGAGGGGACAATTGATGAGACTAAACTTATCGAACAATCACTGAAGAATGAACAGCGAGGAGATAAAAAGCCGGTTGTCCCACCAGTTAAAAAGAAAATCAAACCATGATGGCGCCAAATTTATTCTTTATGATTGCGGTTCGCTACGCGTTGGTATGATTGGATCGATAAGAACCACACTCTTGTATTAATACTTTAATTTGTCCGATCTGCATTACAACAATCATTCAAAATAATCATATCAGCTGTCCAGTTTAAGCACTGCAAGAAATGCTTCCTGGGGTACTTCTACATTACCTATCTGTTTCATTCGTTTCTTACCTTCCTTTTGTTTTTCCAGCAGCTTGCGTTTGCGGCTGATGTCACCACCATAACATTTGGCGGTTACATCCTTACGTATCGCACTGATATTTTCACGGGCTACTATCTTTGCTCCGATGGCAGCCTGGATAGCGATTGCAAATTGCTGGCGTGGCACCAGTTCTTTTAATTTTTCACAAAGTTTTTTCCCGAATTCATGGGAGCGCACTCGGTGGATTAGTGCGCTCAACGCATCCACTTTTTCACCATTTAATAAGATGTCCATCTTGCAGATATCACTCTCCCTGTAACCGATCGGGTGATAGTCAAAAGACGCGTAACCCCTTGTTTGACTTTTCAGCTTATCATAAAAATCGAAGACGATTTCAGTTAACGGGATTTCAAAAATCAGTTCCACTCTTGTAGTAGTCAGGTAACTTTGATTGAGTAGGTTACCACGTTTACCAAGGCAGAGCGTCATGATGTTGCCGATGTAATCGGGCTTGGTAATTATTTGCGCGTTGATGTAAGGTTCTTCGATCTTTTCAATACGGCTGGGATCAGGCATCTCCGCAGGGTTGTTCACAATAATTTTCTCTCCCCTGGTAGTGTATGCTATAAAGCTTACGTTTGGAACGGTTGTTATAACTGTCTGGTTGAATTCTCTTTCCAGCCGCTCCTGGATGATCTCCATGTGCAGCATTCCAAGAAAGCCACAACGGAAGCCAAAGCCAAGCGCCTGCGACGTTTCAAGCTCGTAACTTAATGATGCATCGTTAAGCTGCAGCTTTTCCATGCAATCTCTTAACTCTTCGAACTCATCCGTGTTAACAGGAAAGATACCTGCAAAAACCATCGGCTTAACTTCCTGGAAACCTCTTATACCTTCGGTACAAGGATTAGCGACAAGGGTAATGGTATCTCCTACTTTTACCTCTTTGGCGTTTTTTATACCGGTTATGATATAGCCCACATCACCGGTTTTTACCTCCGGTTTCGGATCCATCGTTAGTTTAAGAATACCTACTTCAACTGCCTCGTATTCATTTTCAGTAGAAACAAATTTTATTTTGTCGCCCTTTTTTAAACTGCCCTGCAAAATTCTGTAATAGACAATGATACCACGGAAAGGATTAAAGACACTGTCAAAAACAAGAGCCTGTAGTGGTGCGGCAGGGTCGCCCTTGGGAGCGGGGATCCTTTCTATGATGGCTTTTAATACACCATCTATACCAACACCGGTTTTTCCGCTCGCCAGTAAAATATCTTCGGCCTTACATCCTATCAATTCAATTATCTGGTCCATTACTTCAGGGATCATCGCGCCATCCATATCAATTTTATTGATAACGGGAATGATCTCCAGGTTGTTTTCAATAGCAAGGTAGAGATTGGAAATGGTCTGCGCCTGTATGCCCTGCGTTGCGTCTACAAGTAATAAGGCTCCTTCACATGCTGCAAGAGCCCGGCTCACTTCATAACTGAAATCTACATGACCTGGAGTGTCGATTAAATTTAATATATATTCTGTACCCCCAAAGTCGTAATTGATTTGTATCGCATGACTTTTTATAGTAATGCCCTTTTCTCTTTCAAGATCCATATCGTCAAGCACCTGTGCATGCATATCACGTTCAGAGATGGTGTGGGTAACTTCCAGTAATCGATCTGCGAGGGTGCTTTTTCCATGATCGATATGAGCTATAATACAAAAATTTCTGATATTCTTCATTAAACCTGGTTCCTTTTATTTGCCGTGCAAAAGTAATGAAAAGGTGTGAGCAATGAACTCTGCCGACTATCCTGTTTAAACTTTCGGGGGAGCCCTTAGCTGAAACCAACCGAAAATCTTACATTCGTTCCAAATTTTTGAACATGGAAGTAAAAGAACTTTTTGAGAGAGCTATAGAAGACAGTAAAACACTTTCGGAGAAGCCCAGCAATGAAACGCTTTTAAATTTGTATTCCTTATACAAACAATCAACGGAAGGTGATATAAATGGAAATGCTCCTGCCATGTTTGACTTTGTTGCCAAAGCAAAATATGAATCATGGTCTTCATTAAAAGGCAAAACCCAGGAAGCGGCCATGCAGGAATATATTAACCTGGTAGAAAAACTTAAAGCCTGATCTGACCAGTGAAAAACGGCTTCTTTTATAAATTATATTTATTTGATAAGAGATTATTTTTTGTGATAGCTTCCTTCAGCGGCTTAACAATTTTATGTAATGTTATGGGTGGTGAAGTAACTCCTTTTTTTATTTGGGCGATGTATTCAGAAAAAGAATCTGCCATTAATAAGTATGAAATTTTTAAGATCCGGGTGAATGACAGTACCTTAATAGATTATACCTCCCACTATACCGATAACAACCGGTTATTCTTAAGCGCCCCGCTTTCCTATTATTATAAGATCAAACAAAATAATTTTAAAGAGCCTGCTTTAAGCTTTATTAAAAAGAAGCTGGGGGAAAAATATACGGCTATTCAACCGCTGGCAGCAAAGCTTTATAACGGCAATCCGGATGCGAAGCAATTTATAGAATGGTATGTACGATACCTGCAGCAATCGATAGGGAAACCTGTTTACAGGTTAGATGTAAGCATTGTTACTACTCACTTTGATGCCAGCCGGCAATTATTAACAGATTCCAACTATTCATTGATTCAATGGAAACAGCTATAGGTAAAGAATGGAAAGTATTGATGTTTCAAAGGACGCTTCTTTGCCGGCTGGTATTTGCATTCATCTTTTTCTTTTTGTTGTATTACCAGTACTCGAATACAATGGCGCACCAGCTTCAGTCACCGGTGTTGATTTTTCCTTATGTTGACATTACTTACTGGATCTTTCACCTGCTTAAAATTCCCGACTTCATTACACACAATTATTTCGCAGCCAGTTGTTTTGATTCGCTATTATTTATAACCTGCATCTTATCATTTCTGTTCCCAGGCAGGCGAATCTTTATCACAAGCTTTTTTATTTTATATTTTACCTACTATATAATTTTTAATAGTTACGCCACCCAGCATACACATTCTAAAGCAGGTATGCTGCTGGCAACAATCCCCTTCATGGTGCCTGATAAGATGTTTTACTACCTGTGGGAAGCTACGAGGTACTTTACCCTGTTTATTTATACTGACGCTTTTTTATGGAAGTTGCTGAGGTTTAGCATTTTTAAAAAAGATCACGGCAGCCTGGTAATAAAGAAGAATTTTGCCGGATTTTTATATTACAATTCTAACAGCTACCTGGCAAATTCATTTAAGTGGTTACTGGAACATCCCGTAATCATCCAGACGATATTTCTAGCCGGATTTATGTTAGAAGGGTGTTTTATCATTGGTTTTTTTACAAAACGATTTGATAAATACTTGTTTGTGATTTCTATACTTCTACCAGTTGGTTTCCTGTATTTATCGGATGCTTTTTTCTTTGAGCTGCTTGTATTATCATTTACACTTAACGTTCAGCTTAAATTATCCAACGCCGGGATAGCTGCGGTATAAATCTGAAATAATTTTTCCTATAGCACTATAATTATATTTTGCTTTGGCCGATTCACTGATTGCTGTTTTATTAAACTCCTTATAATTATTTACCATATTAATCATTGCCTGAACTAACTGCGTTTCATTTTCCGAATCGATTAATATTCCGTTGTTCTCATTTATAACTTCCGGGATACCACCAACATTGGTGGAGATAACCGGTAATCCCAAGCACAATGCTTCGAGTATTACGCAAGGTTGATTTTCGTACCTGCTGAACATCACCAGTACCGAAGATGCTGTCATTGCTGGGGCTACTTCATTATAGGTGAGCGATCCCATCCATTTTACACGGTCCTTTAATGTTAAGCTTTCGGGTTCTCTGCGCAAATCATCAGACACAGGCCCCACCATAATAAGCCTGCAGTTTTTATGTGTTAGCAATAGTTTAGAAAACGCGCGCAACAAACCTTGTGCATTCTTTTGTGGCTTCATGGAAGACACGTGAATAAATCTGAATTCACTGCCTTGGTACAAAGATGAATTGAAGTAATCCGTATTTACCACGTTTGATACATGAAGAAATTTCACCGGAAAAATATTATCATGGATACAAACCCCGAGATGATGACTGTCTGGTAACAACAGGTCAGCGTTTTTTAAAATTGATATTGATATTTTTTTAAAGATCCAGCCTTTATTGTAAATGCTTTCAATTGCATTTTTATGATAGCCTGTCCAGTGTTCGGTTACTATATACGGAATACCTTTTATCACTTTCAACCACACAGCAACAAGACCCGCCCACATGGCTACATGAACATGAACAAGTTTGGGAATACCATTTGATTTGATAAATGCAGTAACAAGCTTATTAAAGACCTTAAAAAAAGTAATTACCGAAACGATTCTGTCAAGAGTTTTTATACCTGATGCATAAGGTTTATAGTAAGCGACGGTCTCACAGAGATTGCCATGGCTAAAGTTTTCAATTGTTACATGATCTGTAACTATACCATATTCATCCTTCACTACAAATATCACTTCAATGGGTTGAAATATAGCCACAGCTTCCGCATGTCTCTGGATAAAATCGCCATTTTGCTGTGATATCTTATTAGGGTACCAACTTGCCAGCCAGAGGATTTTTTTCATGAAGTTGTTTTTCAGAAATCATTGATGACGTCTGTCTCACAGTCATATATCTTAAATGAAATCATTAAATTAGTATAAAGCCGGTAGTTATTCAATGCATAGATTAAATTTGATAATTAAATAGTTTTCAAAAATAACTTTTTTAGCAAAGTCAGTTAATAATAAGATATGTTGTCATCATTTAAGAAAATCAATGCTAAAGCTTTATCGCAGGACAATACAGGCTTTGGTGCGAACAACACGTTCAATACCGGCCGGTTTATAAATAAGGATGGTAAGGCGAACATAGAAAAAACGGGTATCCCCTATCTGCAGCGTTACAGCATCTACCACAGCTTGCTTGACTTTGCAAGATGGAAATTCGTATCCGCGATACTCGGATTTTTTATAGGAATTAATATAGCGTTTGCATCAGTTTATTACCTGATAGGAGTTGATCAGCTTGGAGGAATAAAATTTGGGTCACCCTTACAAAATTTTGGGGAAGCATTTTTCTTTAGCGCGCAAACCTTTACCACTGTAGGCTATGGAAGAATAAATCCATCGGGTTTTATCACCAGTGCGGTCGCAGCAGTGGAAGCATTGACAGGATTATTAAGCTTCGCGGTGGTGACAGGTCTGTTCTATGGAAGATTTTCAAGACCCAGGGCTTATTTAAAATTTAGTCACAGCATGGTAATCGCTCCCTTTAAAAATGGGTCAGCGCTGATGTTCCGAATGGTTCCTTACAAAAATAACCAGTTAACAGATGCCGAGGTAAAGGCAACCCTTGCAATGACGCTAGAAGAGAATGGCAGTAAGGTTAATAAATTTTACCCCCTGGATCTCGAGATTTCAAAAGTAAACACCCTGAACCTTAACTGGACCGTTGTGCATAAGCTCGACGAGAAAAGTCCGTTATCGGGCTTCACCCTGGAAGACATAAAGGAAGCCAAGACCCAGGTATTGATTTTTGTCAGAGCATTTGACGAGGCTTTTTCAAATACTGTTGTGGCAAGGAGTTCTTATACGAGTGAGGAAATTTTATACGGTGCTAAATTTAAAATTATGTATGAATCAAGTCATAATAGTACCAGTACCAAGCTACATATAAACCGATTGGATGATACGGAAGCAGCGGACATTCCTCTTACAATAGTCAAAGAGGCATAGGCATCAGCATAATCGCACTACTCCCAAAACTTGACAGGATAGTCTGTACATTTTTTATTACGGATACTCGGAAGCTGTAATCCTAACTCAGACATTTCTTTTTCAGAAAGCAGTTCCTGCACCTTACCAAAAATAAATCTCTCTTTAAAGCGGAAATGTTGTTCTACCAGGTCAGCAAATATTTCAAAAACCTTGTGCCTGTGATCAAATTTATTAAGCCTGTCGAGTACAGATTTGATAATAGAATTGTCTGTTTTCATCATCCTCAAATACTTATCTTCAAACCGATGCTTAACCAGGTAGGGGATCATAATATTTTCTTCTGCCTCTATGTGTTTCTGAAGATCGTCCTTCCAGAAGATATTGGTAAAATCTGTCAGGGTCTTGATATCTGCTTTTTTCTGAACACCCTTTTTTATAATCAGGCAACCGAGTAGTTCATCATGATGTTGCCAGGAAGCCGGCTTAAGGTTGATATCTCGTTTCATAAATGTATCCTCTTAGAAATTAAACTCAATAATCAATCTTAAGTTTAACAAACCGGGATTTTTAAACTAACCTTAACTATTTCATTGCTTTAACAATCTGAATAAATTCCTGCGCCATCAGGGAAGCGCCACCCACCAATCCACCATCTACATCGGGAGAAGAAAATAATTCTTTAGCGTTTCCCGATTTTACACTCCCGCCATATAAAATAGATATTTTGCCAGCGGTCTCTTCGCCATATTTACCAGCCAGCACAGACCGTACAAAAACATGCATCTCCTGCGCCTGTTGGGTAGTAGCAGTTTTTCCGGTACCTATCGCCCAGACAGGTTCATAAGCTATTACCAGCTTTGTGATTTGTTCAGACGACAAATGAAACAAAGATTGCTGTAGCTGTGTTTCTACATATTTATTCTGATTACCGGCTTCCCTTATATCCAGTGACTCGCCGCAACAAAACAGCGGCGTTATCTGCTGGATTAAAAGCAGGTCAATCTTTTGAGCCAGTTCCTCATTGGTCTCCTTAAAATATTCTCTCCTTTCACTATGGCCTACCAGGCAATACCGGATGCCAATAGAAGATAACATTTCTACAGACACTTCGCCTGTGTAAGCTCCTGAAATTTTATGAGAACAATTCTGTGCTGCTATTGCGTAATTAGATTTTGCTGATACCGCTTTACTTGCAACCATCAGGTATGGGAAGGGCACGGCAAAGAGCACCTCCTGGTACTCACCTGGTATAATATTCTCCGCTAAAATATCTCTTAACAATTCTTCAGCCTGAGATAGTGTCAGGTTCATTTTCCAGTTAGCAGCAGCTATTTGTTTTCTCATCATTATCAGGTTTAATAATTATCAAAAATATGTTTCAGTCTTATTATTTCCGCTTTCTGCAAAGCATGTTTTTTAAGTTTTTTCCAGTTGGAAATATCGCGTAATGCTTTATCGAAATCATAACGCGTTGTTGTCTGCGGCCCGCACCAGCTGAAACTCGGTATATGAGATCCCTTTAAACCTTCGCCAAATATATTACAGCAAGCTCCGGTTACCGTTCCGGTATTGAAAGAAGTGTTGATGGAACTGCGACAATAGTCACCCATTAACAAGCCGCATTTTTGTCCGGCAGATATAGTACTTTGAGTATGCTGGTTCCACACAGCAACTTCCCCTGCATTGTTTTTAAGGTTGGAATTTGTAGTACCCGCACCGAGGTTACACCATTCGCCGATTACCGAGTCACCCAGGTATCCATCATGAGCCTTGTTAGTGTAACCAAAAAACACTGAATTTTTAATCTCCCCGCCTCCGGTGCAATACGGACCCAATGTTGTTGCACCATATACTTTGGTACCAAGTTTTAGTACCGCGCCTTCACATAATGCCAGCGGGCCTCTTACGACACAGCCTTCCATTATCTCGGCATTCCTCCCTATATAGACCGGCCCGGTAGCAGCGTTTATAATTGAAAAAGATACTTTGGCTCCTTCTTCAAGGAAAACATTTTCCGGATCGATTATATGATTGGACGCGGGAATAGATTGGGAAGTTCTTCCGGAAGTTAACAGCTTAAAATCCTGGCGAATAGACCAGTCATTATACTCAAAAATATTCCAGGGATAATTAATATAATAAGAATCAGTTTCCGATGAAAGTTCGTCTCCTGCTTTTATAGAAGCTATGTTTTTTTGAGAAGGCAACAGATTAGACGGGATGGTAATGTCCGCATCAGTTCCAAGAGATTGCAGCCATTTTTCCCGGATCGTTAAAATGCCAATGCGGATGTCGGCAATAGACCTTGTTAATGTAAAGGGATACAATTGCTCTTCCACTATAGCATCATCAACAAAATTCATTGTATAAATCTACAACTTTAGTAAGTCGGACTATTAATAAGAATCCCTTCCTGTGAGCAGGAAGGGATTAATTATTTTCAGTAAAAGGTATTACTTCGCCCTTTTTTCGTATCGTTTGTTGAATTTGTCAATTCTACCGGCGGTGTCAACAAGCATTGACTTACCCGTAAAGAACGGATGAGATGTATTTGAAATTTCCAGCTTAATGAGCGGATATTCATTACCGTCTTCCCATTTTACTGTTTCTTTAGAGTTAGCTGTAGACCTGCTTCTGAAAGAAGTATTGTTACTCATGTCTTTAAAAACCACAAACCTGTAGCCCTGCGGATGGATACCTTGTTTCATAACTATTTTTTAAGGTTGTACGGATTTTGCCGTACGTTTTATAAAATTAATGCGCAAAAGTAAGCAATACAGGATAATAAGAAGCAATTAATATAAAAAATCAGGGCTTCATATTTATATATTGCAATGCAAGACCTGTATCCCAACCTTTAGCAGCCTGGATTACGTCCTGAAGGTCATCGATTTTTTTACCCGTAACTCTTATAATATCATCCATGATGGCAGGTTGAACTTTCAATCCGCTGTCTTTAATTAACTTAACAATTTTTTTAGCATCCTCCTGTTTGATGCCATTTTTTACTTCAACCTCTTTCTTCACTACTTTACCACTCTGGTAAGGTTCTTTGCTCAGATCGTAAATCTCACCGGCGAGTCCCTGCTTAATGCTTCTGCTTATCAATACATCAATGATCTGGCCCAGCTTCATCTCACTGTCTGCTTCCAGACTTACTTTAAAATCTTTTTTATTCAGATCGATAACTACATGTGACCCCTTGAAATCAAATCGATTGATAATTTCTTTTTTTACGGTGTTAAGGGCATTATCCAATGTCTGCAGGTCAACTTTGCTTACGATATCAAATGAAGGCATATAGAATTTATTAGTGTGTACAATCAGGATTTGGTTATAAAAATAGAAAAATGAATTGGTTGGATAATTAAAATTTTCCTGTAAGCTTTCTGATAATATTGCCACCGAATCAGGATTGATGTAATTATTGAATCAGCGGAATGTGATCCACTTAAACTTGCCTAACCGCAGCCCTTTTTCTAAGATAGTACAATAAAAAAATTCCTGTTATCACTAACAGAAATGATATAATCTCCGCCTGTGTTGGTTGAAATCCAAAAATGGAATAAGTGGTGTTAACCCGTATTTTTTCAACAAAAAACCGTTCGATCCCATTAAGGATTAGGTACACGGCGAAAAGTACCCCGGGCACTTTTAGACGTTTACGAATGGCCCAAAGAATAAAAAATAAACCGATACAAACAATCGTTTCATAGAATGGCGTTGGAAAAACAGGTATCGGCAGATGGGCGCAATATTGGCCGGTACAGCCTGCTATGCCCACACCTTCATTGATTACATTATGAGGATAGGAATAGGCTACCATCCAATCAGGTAAAAATGATGGTGCATGGTAGTTCAGGTGGTGGACTTTATCAAGGCTACCAAATTGCCTTACATAAAATTCTTTGTTGGTTTCAAGACTGGCAGCAAACTGATCCGGTGGAGATGCAAAGACTTTTCCTGCAGCATCTGTTTTATAGGCACTGTTTAAAATACCCCAATCGCCATCGCCGGATACCTGGCAGCCAATCCGTCCGAGGGCATAAGCCAACATTAGTGCCGGTGCAGCCGCATCATTCAAATGCCAGATTGCGATTCCATGTTTTCTTGCATACCACCATATTGCAAGGGATGCACATATTAACCCGCCATAAAAAGTTAAACCACTAAATGAAAGCAGGGAACCTATCGGATCACGAACAAGTTCATCCCAATTTTCAAGGTTATGGAAAATCTTCGCGCCAAGAAAGCCAAAAATAGCTGCAAATATTACGATGTCTCCTACCCTGTCATGAGGCCAGATACGAATATTTCTTTCTTCAGGTTTAGGAAGCTTCTGTTTGTTTTTTTCATACCACTTTAAAAAAGCGAATAAGCCTCCGATGATAAATCCCATGGGCCAGCTGCCTTCAAGAGAAAGGATGAAATCGGGAGGATTAGCAGCTAGTGGACTGTCAGAGATGAAAGCACCAAGAATTTTATATCCCAGTAAAAACCCAATTAGAAAATTTAAAAGCAACTCGGCAATGGCAGCGGGTTTACCAACTACTATTTTTTCTTCTTCATACTGCAACAATCCTTGTTTACTTTTCCTTTTAAGTTCAGAAGCCAGGATCATTGCCGCTCCAACAAACGACAATGCTACAAAAAATCCGAAAGAATTTACAAACCGTAAAAATTTCCATTTTTCGCCAACGCCAAATAAATCCTGGAAAGCATAATATAAATTGGGATACATAGGTTAAATTTCTTCGTTCTGGATGCTAAACATTTCTGCAAGGTTAATCGAAAATTTTGGTTTCTCTATCAAGTTGAGCACAACAGGATCCTAAAACAGGTATGATAATATATTTTACTGAAGTAATGTAATATAGCTGACAATAATAATAGGACTTACATAAAAATACCTTTCCGGTTTAAGGAAAGGTAAAATTAAATTAGCATTGACTACTAAACAAGATCAGCAGTGTTCATCGAAAGCCGCTAATAGATTTTGAGCTATCATCTGAGCAGAGCGGCCCTCTATCTGGTGTCTTTCAATAAAATGAACCAGCTGGCCATCTTTAAACAAACCAATTGAAGGCGAAGACGGTGGATAAGGTAACAGATGTTTGCGAAGTGTGTTAACGGCTTCAATATCAAATCCTGCAAAGCTGGTAGATAAACTGTCCGGTTTTTTCGCTGCGTTCATAACAGCCATCACTACACCCGGTCTCGCGGTACCTGCTGAGCAGCCGCACACTGAATTTACAACAACCAATGTAGTCCCGGGTTGCGACAACTGTTTCTCTACTTCTTCAGATGTCTGCATGTCAATAAAACCATACTCCGTTAATTCTTCTTTCATGGGTGTAACTAATACTTCTGGATACATATTCATATAAATTTTACAGTACAATTAAGCGTGCAATTTACAAAATTTTGAAGCATTTGTTACTAAATACGTTTAATCGGCTTTAATGGCAGTTCAATTTAAACGATTCGGTAATTATGTCAGCTTTAAGTTAGTTTTTTGAATATTCTGACTGATAAACATCCTTAAATAGGCAATGGTACACTGTTTGAAATTACTCTTTCGTCAAAATTATTAAGAAAAATAAAAAATAAAGACAATGACTTTTGTAAAATTAAACAACCAGTTTCCAAAGACATTCAACGGAATATTTCAGGATTTGTTAAATGAGTTTCCTGCAATCAGCAATATAGACAGGAACAGTAATGTACCCCCGGTAAATATTGTCGAAACTACGGATGCTTATCATCTTGAATTAAGCGTCCCGGGCAGAACCAAAGAAGATTTCAACGTTAATGTTGAAAAAGGCTTGCTTACCATCAGCTTTGAAAAGAAAGAAGAAACAAAAAAAGAAGATGTAAAAGCCGTTCGCAAAGAATTCAGTTACCAGAGTTTTAAACGCAGTTTTAGTTTGGATGATAAAATTGAAGCAGACAGCATTGAAGCTAAATATGAAAATGGTTTACTGAAATTTTTACTACCTAAAAAAGAACAGTCAAAAGACACTACCAAGCAAATTTCGATTCAATAACAACTAAGGATGTTAGAAAGGTTTGTATTACTTATATATTGAATATAAAGTAATAAAATGAAGTTGCTCTTCTAACGGTTCATTGAGTATAAAGCTGACTTTCAAATGAATATTCATAGAGGTGGTTAAGTTTAATCCCGGTGTTTACACCGGGATTTTTTTATATTGTAAGGTTTATGAGATAATCGTTACTAACAATACAGCCGTGTCAACAATGCTATATAGTTATTTTCGATTAGCCGGGCTGTAAGGCGCTGGCACTCAGAACTGACTGCTAATTGGAATTACATAAAAATAAGCTGTCTTATCATCCATGTTGTCGGAAAAAGATTTTATAAATACAGTTGAACAGCATCAGCAGATCCTCTTTAAGGTTTGTAATATGTATATGGATACTAAAGCGGACAGGGAAGATCTTTTCCAGGAGATCCTTTTAAATGCCTGGAAGGGAAGTAAAAATTTTAAAGGTGACTCAAAATTTTCTACCTGGCTTTACAGTGTAGCGCTTAATACCGCTATCAGTTTTTTTAAGAAGGAAAAAAAGATTCAGCTTACGCTTGATTCTGCCAGTAGTACTCATTTACACGACCCCTCAGATGTTCAGCAGGAACAACTTGAAGCGATGAATAAAGCCATAGCTGAATTATCGGCAATAGACAAAGCCATTGTGATGTTATACCTGGAAGATTATAGTTACCGGCATGTAGCTGAAATAATGGGTATTACAGCAAACAATGTTGCCGTAAAAATGAATAGAATAAAAACGATATTAAAAGAAAGCAGTAAAAAACATTTGCATCAATAAAATTCACTTATGGATTTAGATGAATATAAAATGGTAAGGAGGAAAGAAGAAGGATCTTTCTCTTTGAAAAAAGCGCCTGAACTTGCTGATTACCTGCATGGACAGACACAATCCATTGTGAGCACGATCAAAAAAAACCTGCGGTTTGAAATCGCTTTTGCTATGCTTTTTCTTGTCTTTGATTGTATCATGATAATTTTGTTTGATAATATATTTTTCCTGCGGTTATTTTCAATACTGCTGTTGGTCTTTTGTTTGTATTTCCTATACTACCTTGCTAAATTATTGCGGTATATCAATATACAATACTCCCTGGACAGTTCTGTAAAAGAACAGCTATCGAATTATATTCAAATCATATCAAGGTTTAAAAGATTGTACTTTCAGCTTACTATGGTCATGATCCCGCTTATGTTAGTGATGGCATTCATTGCAGGGTATTTAGATCATGATCAATCAGGTAATTACAGTATTTCATTTTCTTCCCAAACAGTATTTATATACTCCGGTTTATCAGTATGTTGGATATTTATGATGTATTTTATCACCAGGTGGTATATTAAAAGACGCTATGGCAATCACCTTGACAAACTGGAAAAGTTGTTGAATGATTTGCAGCAATCAGCATAATATTTTGCCCGCTATAACACCGGTTAACATGTAAAACAGGAGTTAACATTCTACTCTAAGTGATTCCATATATTTATAACACATTCTTTGTTTACTAGCACTATAAAATGATTTAATATTGCCGAAACTTTATAAGACCCAATGGATTTAGTAAGAAAGTCGGGCATATTAATTCTTGTACTGATTATTTTTTGTATCCGTGCTTTGGCTCAACGCGATACTATACCCGGAACCGACACGATTCCAAAAACCGATACTATTTTAAAAGATAGTTTGTTAGTTCCCGTAAAGCCAGTAATTACAGACAGTATCCTTCGTATCACTAATCTTAACCCTTATGTAACTTTACATGTAGACTCAACCCTTAGTTATAAACTTGATATCAATAAGGAACTCAGGAATTATTATTGGTTTCTCCGGAATGCACCTGTAGGATTAAAGATCAGCAAAGATGAGGGCATCCTAACCTTCAAAGCAGACAAGTCTTTCTTTTTATCGGGTCGGCTTAGGTACGATAATGAATACAAAGTAAGCCTGGGTGTTCAAAATTTAAAAAATGCCAAAGAGAGAGTTGATACTTTTTTTACATTGGTATTTTACAGTACGGAGATTCTGCCTTCGCGTGTTAAGCCTGGTATCAGCAGCATACTTTTAGTTGAAGAAGGCGATACTGTTAATTTTAAGGTGCAATGTGAGGCGGGTAGTTTCCCTATTGAGAATATTACTACTATTACCAATATACCTTTAAAAAACGTGCAGCAGGTTAAGAAATGCGATGATGATTTTATTTGGTCCATACCCTTTGATTTTATTAAAGATGGCGATACAGCCAAACAGCGTACATTGATTATAAGTTTTATAGGTGCTAATAAATTTCTTAACAGGGATACCGCTACTGTCCGTCTTATCGTTCGTGATGCGCTTAACTATCCGCAGCGGTATATAGAATATAACAGAACAGTAAAGGAGGTGAAATACTATATACTCCAGATGAAATTTTCTTTTAAAGAGCTTGATAAGAAGGTGCGTAAAACAAAAAACTCCCGTACCGGTTTTGACCTCGCGTCAGGTACATCGGCATTAGGTGGCACTGTTGCTTCCAGCCTAACAAATACAGGATCAAATACGGTTGGTAAAATTTTACCTAGTGTGGGAGTAGCGCTGGTTCCGGTTAAAGAGGCTGTATCGCCTGTAAAATCTTACGAACAGAACTCAGCTTCATTGGTTCGAACCAGTATACGAAGACTTGAATATGCCTTATCCGATAATTCGTTAATGGGAGACCGAGATACGGAAGTATTGCCGAAGTCAAAAAAACTTAAAGATGAGTTGAAGTCGATTCAGGTACAACTGATTGATGTGCCTACTATGGATACCGGTAACCTTAGCGAAGAAGAACTTAATAATTATTTCAATAACCCGAGGGTCAATAGAAAGTATAAGGTTACCAAGAATTAAGTGTCACTGGAAGCGACGAGCAGGCTGTCTTATAATTTGGTAAATTCTCAAAGGGACGTTTTAGGCTAGCGGTAAGCGTTACATCAATGATGATTTTATCATCTAATTAATAGCAAATCATTTGATCTCTTGCGGGCAACTATCTTTTCTTCTCGTATCGATAATATACTGAATCTTCCAGGCGCTACCCGTCTTCACCAGTTGAAATGAATTTACACCACAGTGATGCAGTTGTCCGTTATAATAAAATGCGTAGGGAGTCCAGGCGGAGGCAAGTTGCCCATCACTTTTTACCGATTCAAAATTAACACGTTCGTCTGAAGCGCCAGGTGGCTGTTTCCCCACTATCTCGATGAAGGCTGCAACCGGTTCATTTTTAACGATCGTCTTTCCATCATTGGTTCGGCTTATGCTTTGAAGAATCGCGCTATCGGCAAATACATTTTTAAGCGCTGCGGCATCTGCGTTTTTCATGGCTGAGAACATTTGATTGATAACAGCCTTTATTGAATCTTCAGACGTTTGTGCAAATGTTGTAGCGTGGTTAAGTAAAAAGCACACAGCCAGGGAACAGAAATATTTATTCATAATTTATTAAGATGGAACTATTATAACAGGCAAACAACCCGGTAGCATCAGCAATATCCCGAATTGCAATATACTTCTTTAAGAAAATGTCGAAGTAAATCTTTATTACAAAGCGCCTCATCTTCATCAGGGCAAAATAAGCCCGTACTATTTAATGTACCCTAATATCTTAAGCATACTTTGAGCCGTCTGTTCTTTGGCGTATACCCAGTCTACCAGCTTATTATGCTTATCTTTTTCTATGATTATATGTTTAGGGGACGGGATAAGGCAATGTTTGATACCTCCATATCCACTGATCTGGTCCTGGTAGGCGCCGGTATGAAAGAACCCTACATACAGCGGTTCGCCATCGTTTATCTTTGGAAGGAACACTTCGTTGATGTGTTCTTCAGAATCGTAATAATCGTGACTGTCGCAGGTTATTCCGCCAAGCACTACCCGCTGGTATTCGTTTTCCCATTTATTGATCGGTAACATCAGAAACCGTTCGCCAATGCCCCAGGTATCGGGCAGTGTTGTTATAAAAGAAGAATCGATCATATACCAAATCTCGCGGTCGTTCTGTGTTTTCTGCCCGATAACACTATAAATGTGTGCCATGCTTTCACCAACGGTATAGCTGCCAAATTCAGTGTAAATATGTGGCATGGGAACCTTTGTTCTTTTGCAGGCTTCCTTTATGTTACGGGTAATTTCATTGATCATGAACTGGTAATCATAATCAAAAGCAAGGGAATGTTTTATAGGAAAGCCACCACCGATATTTATTGAATCAAGTTCAGGACAAATCTTTTTTAACTGGCAGTAGAGGTTTATTACTTTGTTCAGTTCACTCCAATAATAGATATCATCCTTGATACCTTTATTTAAAAAGATGTGCAGCATCTTCAGCTGAAACTTGTTTTCATAACCCTCGATATCATCAACATAAAATTCAAGTATATCCTTGGCACGCATGCCAAGGCGGGAGGTATAGAAAGGAAAATTAGGTTCTTCTTCCGCGGCAACACGTATACCAAGTTTGAAAGGTACTTTTACAGATTTTCTGTAAGCCTTCAATTCTTCTTTGTTGTCAAGTACCGGTATAACATTTTTAAACCCGGTATTTAACAGGTTAGCTATGCGTCTTGTGTAGCCGATTTGTTTGTAACCATTACAGATTATATATATGTCCTTGGTAATTTTTTTCTTCTCATATAATTTTTTGATGATCTCTATATCATAAGAATAAGAAGTCTCCAGGTGGATGTCATGATTAAGGGCCTCCTCCACTATAAAAGAAAAATGCGAGCTCTTGGTACAATAGCAGTAATGATAATCGCCCTCATATTTGTACTTTTTAAAAGCTTTCGCAAACATCTCTTTTGCTTTGTTGATCTGCATTCCGATCTTAGGCAGGTAAGTTAGTTTAAGTGGAGTGCCATATTTATTAATGAGCGCTTTAATATCCACACCATTAAATTCAAGGTAACTTTCATCATTGAGATCAAAATCCGGTTGAGGGAAATTGAATGTTTGATTCACAAGGTCATTATAGGAATTATTCATCTACACTCAAAGGTTTGTTGTTGATTGAACAAAAGACTTTATTAAAGGGATTTTCGGTAAATCCTTCCTGCCTTATCTCGCAAGGTTTTACCAGCAAAGGAAGCATAAAAAGTAATTTCTGAAAACCAATCGGATACAAATGTAATTGATTGCTATCTTATAAATTAAAAACCGGGTGTATTTTTTACACCCGGCTATACCCGGCAGCATTACAAGTTAAAGCAAGTTTTTATATCGCTACTTAATTGAATCGACTATCCCTTTGAAAGTTTCAGGTTCATTCATGGCGAGGTCGGCCAGAATCTTTCTATCAAGTGTTATCCCTTTCAGATTCAGTTTATGAATGAATTCCGAATAGGTCAGGCCTTCTGCTCTCACAGCGGCATTTATACGTGCTATCCATAAAGTGCGATATTCACGTTTTTTAAGCTTACGGCCTACATAGCTGTAGGTCATACCTTTTTCTACTATGTTCTTGGCAACCGTATAAACATTCTTACGCTTACCATAAAAGCCTTTAGCTTGTTTTAAAATTCTCTTTCTGCGTGCTCTGGAAGCAACCGCATTTACTGAACGTGGCATTTCTTAAAATTTACAATTAAAATGAAGATTTACTTTACATGGCACCAACGGGTACCAGACAACTACTTTAAACGCAACAAACGCATAACGAATGGTCTGTTGGAAGGATGAACAATTCCATCTTTCCTTAGATTGCGTTTGCGTTTGGTTGATTTTTTTGTGAGGATGTGGCGTTTGTAAGCTTTCTGAAATGTGATTTCCCCGGTGCCGGTAACTTTAAACCTTTTTTTAGCACTTGAATTGGTCTTAACCTTTGGCATTTATTTACCTTTTATAATGATACCCTGCTGGCGGAACCGCACGGGCGGTTCTCTTATGGAGCCTTGTGGGCGAACAATGCATGATGCATTAGTTAAAATGGAGCGCGAAGTTAATAATTATTATTAATAATATAAGATGATTATTAATTTTGGTTGATGGGTTATTAATAATGATTTAAAATTTATCAATTTAAATCGTAAGAAATTATGCCGGTTCCCGTCACGCCTCATTGCTCATTGCTGACGGCTATCCTATGACTTGGGATTTGCTTTCTTCTGCGGTTTAGGAGCGAAAATTACCAGCATCCTTTTTCCTTCCATCTTCGGCATGCTTTCTAAAACGCCTACCTCTTTCAGACGATCGGCAAATTTTAGCAGCAATAGCTCACCACGTTCTTTAAATTGAATGGCGCGACCTTTAAATTGCACATAAGCTTTTACCTTGTTACCATCTTTCAAAAACTTTTCAGCATGTTTGCTTTTAAAATCAAAGTCATGGTCATCAGTACCAGGCGTGAAGCGAATCTCTTTAACTTCGGAGACCTTGGCTTTAGCCTTCATTTCTTTTTCCTTTTTCTTCTTCTCGTACAGGAACTTGTTATAATCTATAATTTTACAAACCGGCGGATCTGCCGTGGGAGATATTTCAACCAGGTCTAACGCCTGTTCCTGTGCCATGCGCAATGCATCTTGTATTGAATAAACGCCTACTTCAATATTTTCACCTACCAGTCTTACCTGTGGTACTCTTATCATCTGGTTGGTGCGGTGTTCCTGTTGTTGTTCTTTTCTGAATCTTGGATTAAAACTTCCTCTGGGTGGTCTGGGTGGAAATGCCATTTATTATTTTTAATTAAAAAATTGTTGTTTTAAATTATTGAAAAAATTGAACTCCTATTTTTATCTGATCTTCTGCTGTTAAAATATATTTTCCAAGATATCTTTCAGGATCTCCTTGTTAAAATTTCTTCTATAGCTTCTTTAATAAACGATTCAATTTCGACCGAACCAGCATCACCTTTACCCTGGCGACGAACGGATACCTTAGTTTCATTGACTTCTTTCTCCCCTATTATCAACATATATGGAACTTTTGAAAGTTCAGTGTCCCGAATTTTTTTTCCAACCTTTTCATTCCGGTCATCAATCTCAGCACGAATATCTGCATTTTTCAGCGATTGTAAAATAGTTTGTGCATAATCCATAAACTTATGACTGATAGGTAAAACCTTTACCTGCAAAGGGGAAAGCCATAGCGGAAATTTACCGGCATAATGCTCCAATAAAAAACCAATGAGCCGTTCATGTGTACCTAATGGCGCGCGATGAATTATTAAAGGAGTCTCCTGCTGGTTATGCTGATTAGTGAATTCAAGCTTGAAGCGACGGCCCTGCGCAAAATCTACCTGGTTAGTAGCAAGAGTAAATTCCCGGCCGATGGTGCTCCAGATCTGTACATCAATTTTCGGACCGTAGAAAGCTGCTTCATCAGCAACTTCAACAAAGGGAGTATTGGTTTTAATAAGTACATCCCTCACTAATGATTCTGTCTCCTGCCACAGCGCCGGTTCATCAATGTATTTCTGTCCCAGCTTAGCCGGATCATGCAATGAGAGCCTCATCACATATTTGTCTATACCAAAAATCTTAAAATAATACTGGTACATTTCATTCACTGCTTTAAACTCATCATAAAATTGTTCCTTGCTACAATATATGTGAGCATCGTTCATGTGAAGGCAGCGTACTCTCATCAGTCCAAATAATTCACCACTCTGCTCATAGCGGTAGCAGGTGCCATACTCCGCCAAACGCAAAGGCATATCCTTATAACTTTTTGGCTCGGCTGCAAAAATCTTATGGTGGTGTGGACAGTTCATCGCCTTAAGGTAATATTTCACCCCTTCCAACTCCATCGGTGGATACATACTATCCTGGTAGTAAGGTAAGTGTCCGCTGGTGAGGTAAAGACTTTCCTTTGCTATATGCGGCGTTACCACTCTTTTATAACCTGCCCGGGTTTCGGTTTCTTTTGCTAGTTTTTCGAGCTCTTCAATGACTACAGTACCGTTGGGAAGCCATAACGGTAAGCCGGGTCCCACTTCATCATCAAAAGTAAATATTCCCAATTCCCTGCCAAGCTTACGGTGGTCTCTCTTTTTTGCTTCCTCTAATAAGTTAAGGTACTCATCAAGTTCTTTTTGCGAAGGAAAACTTACACCATAAATCCTGGTGAGCATTTTATTTTTATCATCTCCTTTCCAGTATGCACCTGCGATATTAGTGAGCCTGATGGCTTTGATAAATCCAGTGCCAGGTATGTGCGGGCCGCGGCATAAGTCTGTAAATTCACCCTGGGTATAAAAAGTGATCTCCCCATCTTTTAAATTACCCAACAAGTCTAACTTATACTCATCCCCCTTCTCCTTAAAATATTCTATCGCTTGCGGCTTTGAAATTTCCTGGCGTAGATAAGCATTATTTTGCCTGGCAAGTCCTTGCATCTTTACTTCGAGTGTGCGAAGATCTTCTTCAGTAAGGTGCCTGTCTCCAAGATCCATATCATAATAAAATCCTTTTTCAACTGCCGGTCCTACCCAGAATTTCACACCTGGAAACATAAACTGAACAGCCTCTGCCATCAGGTGCGCGGTAGAATGCCAGAAGGTAGCCTTAGCCGCAGCGTCATCCCAGGTCAATAATTTTAAAGTTGCATCTGTTGTGATAGGACGGGTAGCGTCCCAGGTCTCTCCATTAACATTCGCTGCTAAAACTTTTCTTGCTAAGCCTTCAGAAATCGACTTAGCAATTTCCAGTGAGGAAGTTTTTTCAGGATATTCTTTAACAGCACCATCTGGTAATGTAATTTTGATCATATCAATGCGTCTCCAATTTAAGGAGCGCAAAATTAACGAACTATTGGCAGAATAAATTCTAGGTAGCGCGAAATTGCATATTATAACAATAATTTTTTTGATTGTAAATTACATACATGAGAGCGGTAATACTGATAACAGCTTTATTATTTACTTCGTATACTTATGCCCAGGATCTTACAGGAATTTGGCGGGGAAGTTTTATTTCTTCTGACAGGTTGCAAAGCCTGGCCAGTCCGGCAGATCGTTATAAACTGGAAGTGCAGATAGACCAGCATGACAAAGCTTTTAATTCAGTGACCTATTCTTATAAGACGACCTTGTTCTATGGAAAAGCAACTGCTAACGGTACTGTCAATTTAAAAACAGGAAAAGTATGGCTGGAAGAAATAAAGATCGTTGAGTTGAAAATGCAGTTTGGTTCGGCATGTATCATGACCTATAAATTACAATATTCTAAAAATGATAATGAAGAATTTCTTGAAGGTACCTGGACGGGGTACGGTGAAAAGGATTCTTCTTTTTGTGGAAAAGGAACTGTCTTACTGCATAAAGTTTTAACCTCAGACTTTTACAAAGAACCTTTTCTGTCCAACAGGGAGCCTGAAAAAAAGAAGCTGACTGAACCAAAGAAAACGACTGACTCAGCAATTAAAAAAAATATCGCCGGTAACACAAAAAAAATACTACCAGGAAATAAAAAGTCAGGACCAGGAATCGCCAATACTACACCGGCTAAGCCACCGGCGACCTCAACTACTCCCCCTGCTTTAACAAAATTGAATCCGCAAAAAGGTAGCACAAAGTCCTCCAACGGTAAACCACTTGCAGGTAAGGACGCTACTTCAAAGGCTAATGGTATAGCAAAGAGTCCACCCGTAGCTATAAATCCACCTGTTGGAAAAAAATTAGAAACCGATCCATTGCCGGCTGATCCCGATACCATAAAGAGAGTGGCTCCACCTTTAAAGAAGACAGCTCCTGTAATAGTGCCAAAGGTTTTAGCTTCACGGGAGAATGAGTTAGTAAAAACGCTTATCATTCATACCAAAGAAATCTCAATAAATATTTACGATAACGGCACCATTGATCATGATACTGTATCGGTATACCTGGATAAGAAACTGGTGATTTCAAAACAAATGCTCACCACCTCTCCTATTAATTTAAAGTTTACAATGGATGATAACAATGATGTTCACGAACTTGTAATGGTGGCAGAGAATGAAGGTGACATTCCTCCCAATACTTCTTTGATGGTGGTGAGAGCAGGAGATCAATTATTTGAAGTACGCATTACATCCACTGAACAAAAAAACGCCGTGGTGATTTTTAAATATGAGAAAGCTAAGTAAAATTATTAAAAATTAAGTTTACCATTTAATGGAAGATTTATAAGTTTGAAAGATGAATGTGTGCGATAATGTTTATATTTAATTGAAAAGTTTTTTGTACCTTTTTCTCCGTTTGCAGCTGTATCAATTTTGTTAAGTAAGCATTGTAAAATAATGTTACAACCAGGTATATCAGAATGCACCTGGTATGTTGTTTTTGTCTTTACCGCTAAACTTCGTAGTCATTCCTTATGGGCAAACTAATACAACTATTAATAAGATACCTGGCATTGCAACACTCTCTGGTAAAATATTCTCTTTCACCCGGGCGCCCTGCCAGTTCAATAACCAGGCGGTTACTTTATACCCTGGCAGGGTTGCTAATATTGACAGGTGTAAACAGCCAGAATATGAACGGTATATGGCGGGGCGAACTAACGCAGGAACCTGGTGGCTGTTACCCCAAATATTTCATTGAGTTGCAGCTTCAGGTTATCGATAATGTTATAGAAGGAATTAGTTATGATTATTTCGATACCACCAAATATGTGAAGCTTACATTAAATGGCAGGATAAATCCGGCCAGCAGAAGAATGGTGCTTATCGAAAATAAAGTAACGACGTTTAAGATACCAAGAGATTGTACCCCCTGTATTAAAACGTATGATCTTACCTGGAGCAAAACTAATAAGGAAGAAGAACTTGTCGGGACATGGAAGGGAACACAAATGAATTCGATGTCTGCCTGTCCACCGGGAAAAATATTCCTGAAAAGGGTTGCTGAGTCGTCTTTTCAAACAGAAGATGTGGAGCAGGACGAGCAACTGGCCAACATACAAAAAACACTTAAGCCTGTTAACAGGAAGACAGAAGTAGTACAAACAATCAGGATAGAAACTCCTATCCTTAAAATTGAATTATATGATAACGGACAGATAGATGGCGATACCATCTCTGTTTTTTTAAACCATAAATTGATTCTTTATAAAAAAGGTTTATCTGAAAAACCAATCACTTTAAATATTCCGCTGCAACCATCCAAGGATTATGAGATGATCATGTTCGCTGAGAACCTTGGCTCTATACCACCTAACACCGCGCTTATGGTAATGACATCCGGCAAAAAAAAGTATGAAGTATATTTATCTTCCAGCGAAGTTAAAAGTGCGGCTGTGCGGTTTCGATATGAGAAATAAGGGTGAGACAAAATGATCACTGGCTAATTGATGACTGGTTTTATCATACAAAAGATGTTTAGTTGTTTCTAAAGTTACCGGCGATTTGGTTACCGGCGTTGTCTTACCTTTTCATATCATACCTGCACCTCAAGCTCCTTTGCCATCGACTGCGCGATAATACTTGCTGCAATTAATTGAAGCGCATGGTAGATCATCAGGGGTAACAAAACAACTCCAACAATATCATTTCCTGAAAATAATACTTTCGACATTACAGTGCCGTGCACAAGCGATTTTTTAGAGCCGCAAAAAACTGCGGTGATACTATCTTCCCGGTTAAATTTTAATAGACGGCACACGGCTTTTATGATATTATAAACAACCAGGAACAAAGCGATCATGCATGCTGCGACAATAAATAAGGTGGCAAGACTAAAGCCCGAAAACATCTTCCTGGCAAACGATTCACAAAAAGAAGTATAGACAATAAGTAAAATGATCGTCTGATCAAAATAACGCAATCGCTTCCGGTATCTTCCGGCGAATCCGCCCATTTTTTTATGGAGCAGAATCCCCAGTACAACAGGTACCAATACCTGCAGTATAAGTTTGCCAATTACAACACTCAAATTATAATCGCCCGTATTTAAATGAATAACAATTCCTATCCATAAGGGAGTAATAAAAACACCCAGCAGGCTTGAAATACTTGCGTTGAATATTGCTGCCGGAATATTGCCCCGGGCAATAGAGACCATTACCACAGATGAAGAGACCGTTGAAGGCAGACTGGCAAGGAAAAAGACACCCAACCATAAGGTAGCGCTGCTGTTATTTTTAAAAAAGGCCTGAAATGATAATACCAGCAATGGAAATAAAACAAAAGTAGCAAGATGCACCACCAGGTGCAACCGCCATTTACTTATACCTGATTTTAAACTTTCGATATCAAGCCGCAGGCCGTAAAAAAAGAATATTACTGAAACACCATAATTAGCAATTGCAGTAAGGCGAAGCGGGCTGCGCTTCTCACCACCTGCAGGCCATAGCCATGCCAGTATGATCATCCCTATGAGAGCAATTATAAATCCATCAAGTCCCACACGTTTAGCAAGATCGGAAATTGAAAAAGATCTTTTTTCTTTTATACTTCTAGATTGATCGTTTAATACAGCCATCCTTACAATTTTGTTATTTCTTATACAACAATTACTCCTTTACCGTAAGCATCACTTACAGCAATATTTCTTTTACCGGATTTAAACAAAACAATAGCCTGTGCCGCAAGTATCAGGAATAGAGGTTCGATTTCATACCTGAAGCGCATGTTCTCTCCATAATCCAACAGGCTGCTGACAATAGCCGAAAATAATATCGTAAAAATAATAAAGACATTAAGTAATGAAATAGATCTTGATCTAAATCCTTCTCTTATCATTACGAAAAAGATAAATACATAAAATATAAATTTTGGAATGGCGGCTATTGCCAGGGATAATTTTTTTGCATCCCGACCTGTAAATAACGGAGCGGGGTTGAAAGAATAAATCATATCATAATATCTTATCCTCTTTTCGTTTTCCGTTACTTTAAAATAGGTAGAGGCCGGAGTAAAAAAAATAATAAAAGCAGTGCATGCGTTCTTAAGATAGGATGCCGGGTGCCTGCTCACTTCCTCCAAACCGGCGGCTAAATAAATTTTTGATATTTCTAAATAACCAACATTGTTCATATTGATATACCTGTCATTTTTAGTTTCCATAAGCAGGTTACGATCATTTTTTCCGGCATACTTTTTCTTATTATCATCCAATAAAAATTTCTTATAATAAGATACGGGCATAAAAGGTGGCAACGATGCAATACTATTAGAACCGGTCAGTTGCTTATTATGAAATACAATTCTTGAAAAATTCATTCCAACCCAGGAGGAAGCTGAAAAATTACCAAACACAATAGCGTTTTTAACATACAAACCCCCTGCTAAAATAATCGAAAGGAAAGCCATCAATAAAACTTTTCTTACACTATTCTTCCTGTAATAATATATTATGATTACTGTGGTAATGAGTAACCACATTAAATGATACATACTCCTTGTTAAGCATACCAGGCTTAGCGCGGCAAACATACCTGCGAGGTGACGCCAGCTTTGCTTTAGACCAGGCATGAACATAAAGTTTACTGCTAAGAGAAGGAGTAAAGAAATAAAAGTGGTATAAAAAAGTTCGTTCTCAAACAACATCGTTGCCGGACTTAATAAATACAACAAAGAAAAAATAAGCGGGATCTTACTATCCCGCAAGATCCGTGACAGGATGCTTAACAGAAGTGTCGCGTTACAAAAACTGGTAGCCAGGAACAAAAATTTAATTACGTAAAGGTTATAGTTGCCACTTACTTTTAGAATAATTCCCAGCAGCAAATTAAACACGGGAGGCTGAGAATGCTGGTACCACAGGCTTTGCAGCAAATTTGTTTTTAGGCTCCCTACATCAAGGTACTGCCAGTATTCGAACAATGCATTATAGCCAAATGTAACACCAACCAATTTAATAGTCACCCTTGATGCCACGAAGCAAAACAGCAACAGGAGAACGTCAAGCCTGTATCTTTCTTTCATCACTAGTTATTTAATGCTTGGTTGATGTTAACGGAAAGTGGCTGATCATCTGTAATGAACCAGGAGCATCTTTATATGTCATGCTTAATCACTAAATTAGTAAACAACTAACAATTAATCATTAACAATTAATAATGAAACTAAAGCTGGTATCAATTGGCAAGGCACATGAGACCTATGTTAAAACAGGCGTCGATGATTTTACCAAACGCATCGCTCATTATTATCCCGTTGACTGGCATATCATTTCGGCTCCAAAGAATGCAGGCGCATATACCGAGACGGAACTTCGAAAGAAGGAAGGGGAAATTTTTATGGAATGGTTGAAGAAAGATGATTTCCTTATTGCGCTGGATGAGAGAGGTCTTCAATTAAAATCAGAAGCATTGTCCGATCTTATACAACAAAGGAGTAACAACAGCACCAAACAATTGATTTTTTTAATTGGCGGCGCTTTCGGGTTGGATGAAGCTGTTTTAAAAAGAGCTAATGTTACCTGGTCTTTATCTTTATTGGTGTTCCCTCACCAATTAGTACGGTTGATCCTTTCCGAGCAGGTGTACAGGGCGTGCACCATTCTAAGGCATGAAAAGTATCATCACTCATGAAATTTAACGATCTTCGATTTTTTTAACCATAAATTTTTTTGATGTTTTCTATAACGATTACCATTATTGTTATCACCTGCCTTGTATCTTTCGCCGCTTTTAATAATGAAAAAGTTATAGAGGATATGCTGTTCTGGCCTTCAGAAATTAATAGTCGCAAACAGTATTACCGGTTCTTCAGTTATGGCTTTATACATCTTAATCTTCCCCATATTATCTTTAACATGTTTACACTCTATTCTTTCGGTGAGAGATTAGAGAAATATACTTTCGCTCAGTATGAAATATTTGGTACGCACGCTAAATTATTTTACCTGGTTCTTTATCTGACAGCTATCGTAGTATCTGTAGTACCAGATTATATTATAAATAAAAACAACCCTTCATACAGGGCCCTGGGAGCTTCAGGTGCGGTATCGGCAATTCTTTTCGCCTGCATTATTCTCGATCCAAAACTTTCGCTTTATATCCTCATCATCCCCTTCCCTATTCCCGGTTACATATTTGGAATTTTATACCTTGTTTATTCAGCTTATATGGCTAAAAGAGGCGGAACAAATGTCGGCCACGGCACTCACTTCACAGGCGCTGTCTATGGATTGCTTTTTACAATCATCGCTACCAAACTGTATTCCGATTATGACGCCGTACAGACTTTTTTCAGAATCATTTTTAATCACCAGCTGTAAACCTGATCTGTAATACCTTCTTAGTTTTACCGGTGACCTTAAACCGGTCATCAATCCTTTTTCCGATTATCCAGATAATTTTCTTATTCATTTCAAGCAACCATATATTTTCTTTTTCAGTAAGGGAAAGTTTCAGGTCGCTCAAAAATCTATTCAGTTTCTTTTTCTTCTGCATCCCCAGCGGATAAAAATAATCGGACTGTCTGCGTTTTCGTAAAATCAGTGGAAAGATTATCGCTGCCGCATCCAGGTGAGCTATGTCTGAGGATGTTGACATCCGGTAATCTTTAACCGGCAGTTCTTTAAACTCCATTTTGCCCTTTTCGAAAATTATATTTTTTTCTAAATTATCAATAATGATCGTTTGTGAGTCGTTAGTGTTATTGGGAGATATTATAAGCCAGTCACGGTTTTTTATAATTCTATGAGAAGGAGACTGAATATACTTTCCCGTACCGGCATTAAATAAACTAATTACTTCAGTTGCCTGATGTGAGGTGAAGCCATATCCCTTTATAATTTCGTAAGTGATGGTTTCAAGCGGCATAGATTTTTTAAGTTTTAAAACGGGAATGTGAACTTCATTCCCTTTAAGTTCTATTAATTTCTTCTTATGTTGCTCAATGGCCTGGCGGAATAATTGTTCCGTTTCCCTAAAGTGCTGGAGACTCTTAGCAAGATTTTCTTCTACTGCCGGAAACACTTTGCTGATATCAGGAAGCAAATGGTTACGAAAATAGTTGCGGGTATATTTGTCGGATTCATTAGAAGAATCCTCTACGTAGTTCAAATTATTATTCCTGGCAAATTCGATAATGTCTTTTTTGCGCGCGAATAAAAGCGGTCTAAGGATCCTGTTTTGTTTAGGCAGCATTCCTCTTAAACCGGTAATGCCTGTTCCTTTAAAGAGGTTCATCAGCATCGTTTCAATGTTATCGTCCAAATGATGCGCGGTAAGCAGGTATTTAGCTCGTACCTGTGTGGTTTCAGCTTCCTGTTTGCTTTCAAGTATTTCATTAAACCAGCTATAACGTAATTGGCGTGCAGCTACCTGGATTGATAATTTATTTTCAAGCGCATAAAGATAGGTGTCAAACTTTTTTATTAAAATTGGAACGTTGTATTTTCTGGCGAGTTCATTTACGAATATTTGATCTCTTTCACTCTCCTCTCCTCTTAATTGAAAATTGCAATGGGCAATAATGAAGTTGAATTTTGATTGTTTGCATAGTTCGCATAGTGCCACTGAATCTATCCCGCCACTAACGGCAAGCAATAGGTAATCGGTGTGCCGGAAAAGATTCTCTTCTTTAATAAATTGCAGAAACCGTTGTAGTAAACTCATGTTAATTTTTTAAAGATCTTGTTAACATGGAGGGAGGAAACCCGCAGATCACAGAATGTCTCTGCGCTCTCAGTATTTCCTCCCTCCGATCTTTCTCTGTGTTAAAAAAAATCACCATAATACATCAAAGCGTCAAATCTTCAAAAGCCCCCTGCAGTTCATTATAAGTATGGTTATCCCTTGCTTTTTTAGCGCTTACCATACCCCTCTCGTACACGTTAGCTGCTTCTTTAGCATCCCCCGCTCTTTCAAGCAGTTTCGCCAGGTGATAGTAAGAACCAATATAGTCCGCGTCTCTTTTCAATATCGTTTCAAACAACATCCTTGCTTCGCTATCATTTCCTATCTTAATGTATTCCAGCGCCAGCGCGTGTTGCAGGAAGTTATCTTCCGGACTATCTTTCAAAAAATCCTTCAGCGAAGCTATCTTATCCATAAACACCTGTTAAGTTCTTCAAAATAAAGGTTATTAAAAGAATGAAGCTATAATATTTTTATGGAGCTATTCTTACAACGCTTATCTTTGTATTAGTTGCATAAACAACTTTATTTAAATTATCAAATACGGCAAATGAAAATTTTAGTGTGCATTACTAAAACGCCCGACACAACGGCAAAAATAGCTTTCACCGAAAACAATACGAAATTCTCCCAGGCAGGCGTTCAGTGGATCATAAATCCTTATGATGAATGGTACGCTTTGATAAGAGCCATCGAACTAAAAGAAAAAGACCCTACTATTGTAATACACCTCGTAACGGTCGGCAGTGCAGATTCTGAACCTGTGATACGCAAAGCGCTTGCCCTTGGTGGTGATGAAGCTTTAAGAATAAATGCGGAAAGTCAGGATAGTTTTTATATCGCTTCGCAAATAGCGGACATTGCAAGACAGGGTGTGTATGACCTGATTTTTACCGGCAAGGAAACCATAGATTATAATGGATCCTCTATCGGTGGCATGCTCTCGGAACTGCTTGACCTGCCATTTGTATCCCTGGCAACAAAGTTTGAATTGAATGGTACAACGGCAACGGTTACCCGTGAAATTGAAAGCGGGGAAGAAGTTAACGAAGTAAGCCTGCCGGTGCTGGTAAGTTGTCAGAAAGGAGTTGCCGAAGCACGTATCCCAAATATGCGCGGCATTATGTCGGCAAGAACTAAACCACTAAAAGTTTCTGAACCGGTGAAAGCCGATACCCTTACCTCTTATGTTAATTTTGAATTGCCTGCTCCCAAGGCCGGTGTAAAATTAATCTCTGCCGAACACCCGGAAGAACTCATCAGGCTTTTACGTGAAGAAGCCAGAGTTATATAATGTACCAATGATAACCATTACTACTCCATACAAATTTAAACTTATAAAAAAATTATGTCAGTATTAATATTTATAGACCAGGCTGATGGTCATATAAGAAAATCTTCCTTTGAAGTATTGAGCTATGGATCGGCGTTAGCAAAGCAAATGGGCACCAGCGCGGAAGGAATTGTGTTAGGTTCTGTGAGTGATGACATTGCTGCATTAGGTAAATATGGCGTTACAAAAATTTATCATGCCGATGAAACGTCCCTCAATCAATTTGATGCGAAAGTTTTTACGCAGGTGATAGCAGAAGTTAGCCTGGCTCATGACGCCGAAGTAATTATCTTTTCCAACAACGTTGATGGTAAGGCTATCGCTCCGCGGTTGTCTGCCAGACTTAAAGCGGGACTGGTGGCAGGAGCCATCGCATTACCTGATACCGGTAATGGATTTATGGTAAGAAAAAATGTCTTCAGCGGAAAAGCTTTTGCAAATGTTTCCTTAAACACTGCGATTAAAATCATCACGCTTAATTCAAATGCTTATAAAGTTACAGAAGCA
>Ga0123336_10000484_pt1 | contig 40160 bp, 38 predicted proteins | sample SSSSmetaG_FD_96466 | JGI IMG/M metagenome (GOLD analysis project Ga0123336, IMG submission 96466) | Glacier valley bacterial and archeal communities from Borup Fiord, Nunavut, Canada, to study Microbial Dark Matter (Phase II) - ​SSSS metaG | ecosystem: Environmental > Aquatic > Freshwater > Ice...
ACGGCCGTCAGAACGGCACCCAACGTCAGGAGTTTGAAGGTCGTTTTCATTTGTAGGCGGGGGTTTTAACAATGACTTCGGGCGCGGGCCGGCGCCGGCGTATCAGCAGGGCTGCCGCGACGACCCCCAACAAAAAGGTGCCGAGCAGCAGCAGACCGGTTTTCCAGGTCAGCCAGGGCTGGGCCGTAGCGGCTGGAGCGGCCGCGACGGGCAGCTCCTTACCCACCACCAAGCCTTCGAGCAGCAGCAAATCGGCCTGGGCCCCGGCCGAGACCTGCACGGTCATGCTGTAAGCTTTTTTGGCCGGGAAGGTGGTTTCCACCAGGTATTCGCCCGGCCCTTTCTCCGTCGTTTCAAACTTCAGCTTCGGGTCTTCAGGCGACGTGAAGATGAACTTGGCCCCCTTGATGGGCGCGTTGGTGGCGAAGTCGGACAGGAACAGGCGCATGTCCGCGTCGGCGCCGGGCTTGAGCGGGGCGTAGCGCAGCAGCACCTCAAATTGCTCGGAGGTGGCCACGGCGCTGAAAGTGGTGGCCCCGGCCAGCGTGGCGGTCTTGGCGTCGCCGTGGTCTTCGCCGCCGTGGGCCAGGGCGGCGGTGGCCACCAACAGCGGCCAGAACAGCAGGAACAGGGTTTTTCTCATTGTCCGCGGAGGTAGTTAAGTTCGATGAGGGCCTGGCTGTAGTTTCGGATAGTAGCCAGGTAGGTATTCTGAATAGTAAAGGCCTGGTTCAAGCTCTGGATGAGCACCAGGTAGCTGATTTCGCCAGCCCGAAACAGGCGCTGCGACTGGCTGATAATGGCCGCGGACTGCGGCAGGCCAGTCTGTTCGTAATAGGCCAGCGAGCCGGCATACTTGCGGGTGTCCGACAGTCGCTGCTGGTATTGCGTGCCGAGCTCCAGCCGCTGCACCTGCACCTGGGCGCGGGCCACGCCAGCGCGGGCCGTGGCGGCCTGCAGCTGCGCGCGGTAGGTCCAGAAGTACAGCGGCACCGACACGCCGAACTGTAAGCGGTATTTATAAGGCGAGTCGGCCAGTCCCTGATTCTGGTAGCCCACGGTCAGGGCCGGGTTGCGCCGGGCCCGCACCAAGCCGATGCCCGACTGGCTCAACTCCACGTTTTGGACAGCGTAGGCCAGCGTGGGGCTGGCGGCTACGGCCACGCTGTCTTCCGTGGGCAGGCCGGCGAGCAGCGCGCCACCGGAGCGGGCCAGCGTTGGGCCGGTTTCGCGCAGGTCGGTACCGGCACTCAAATCGGCGGTGGGCTGGCCGAGCAGCAAGCCGAGACGCCGCTGGGCCGACTGCAAATCGACGGCGGCCTGCTCCAGCTGGTTGCGCACCTGCCGGGCTTCAGCCTCGGTGCTCACTCGCTGCAGCGCCGTCACTTCGCCGGCCTTAAACAACCGGTCCGTCGCCACCTGCAAGGCCTGAAACAAACTGTCCTGGTAGGTGAGCTGCCGAATTTGGGCCTCGGCGAATTGCAGCGTGAGGTAGGCCGCGCGCACGTCGCGCCGCACGGTGGCCCGGTTCACGTCGCGGCCGCGCTCGGCCAGCGAAATGCCGGCTTCCGCCACTTTGGCCTGCCGCTGGTACACGGTCGGGAAGTCGATGGTTTGCACCACGCCCGGTGCCCACTGGTAGCCAGTGGGGGCCGAAAACAGAAAATCGGGGTTGCGCAGCGAAAAGCTGCCGCGCCGCAAGGCCCGCTGCTCGGCAATTTCCTGGATCGATTGGCGCAGGCGCGGATGCAGGCGCAAGGCCTGCCGCTCGGCGCTATCGAGCCGCACCACCACGCGCTGCGCCCACGAGGGACCGGCACCAAGCAACAACAACAGCGCCAGCGTAACTGTCAGCCAGGCTTTTAGGGGGATAGTGTTCATCTAAAGTTCGTTAAGCCAGAGTGCTGGCAACTGCGGATACGGTGCCCGCAGTCGCCAACTGCCGTTGATACTGCCCGGCCCATCCCGTGCGGATGGGGTCCGAGCACTTCATCAGGATTTTTTCACCAAGGCCATGCCGCACTTGCTGCACTTGCCCGACTTGTTGCTGGTTACTTCCGAGTGCATGGGGCAGGCATAGGCAGCGCCCACGGCCTTGCTTCCGGCGGCCTCGTCGAGCTTATCGAAGCGCCCGTTGATGGTTTTGCCGTCGGCGTTAAGCGTGATAATGGCCGTGCGCACTTTCGCGCCGGTGGGCAGTTTGGCGCTGAAGTGGTCGTCGCCGGCCAGCGCCAGCGGCACCGTGGAGGTCGTGTTGTTAGCCAGCTGCACCATCACCGAACCCGTAGTGCCTTTGTTGGGCACGGCACTCATCTGGGCCCCGAGCAGGTAGATATCCAGGCTGGCAGTCTGCCGCACCAGCTCCATGTGGTAGGGGCTGGCCGAGCGCACCACCCCACCGTGCGGGGCCATGTGGGCATGGGTTTCGCCAGTGGCTATGTGGGCGCGCGGCGCGCCGGCCGCGTGCTGGGCATAGGAAGCCAAAGGCGCGGCGGCCACCAGCGTGGCAATGGCGAAGGAAATGCGGAGGATTTTCATGAGTAAAAAAGAGGGTTAGGTAGAAAGCAGTGGTTTAAAAACTTGTCTGAATAGGTCAAGAATTAAACAGTCATGCGGAGCTTGCCGAAGCATCTCCACCGCTTCGATGCAGCGGCATTGATTACTTCCGAAATAAAGATGCTTCGGCGAGCTCAGCATGACCGCCTTTTTGGACAGGTTTTACATTTTCATCTTACCGCCGTTTTTGGTGAGCCAGTCGTTGAACTGCTGGATTTCTTTGGTTTGCGCGGCCACAATCATCTGCGCCATTTTCTTGGTTTCGGCATCTTTTCCCATGGCCACTTCGGCTTCGGCCATCTGCACGGCGCTGGTGTGGTGGGCCACCATCATCATGGCATAATCCCGGTCCACATTGCCCGAGGGCGTCATCGGGGCCATCATGGGCTTCATGCTCTGGTCCAGCTTCATCTGGAACTTATCGGCGGGGTCCTTGGGCGTGTAGTTTTTGGCCGAGCCGTCGAGGCGCCCGGCTATTTTGTCGAGGTCGGCGATTTCCTTTTGCTGGTCGGCCTTGATTTTTTCGGCCATATGGCGCATCGTGGCGTCTTTGCCGTCGCGCAGCAGGATTTCCGACATGGCCACGGCGCCTTGGTGATGGGCCATCATCATGTGGGCAAAGTCGTGGTCGATGTTGCCGATGGGCTTGCTGGCGTTCATCTGCTGCATCATCTTGGCCATAGCCCCGGTCAGCGAGCCCGACGCGGTACCCGGCGCTTCGGCGCCATTCATGCCGGCCATGCCGTTCATCTTGGCCGAGTCGCCCGCGGCGGGGGTGGCCGTCGTTCCCGCCGAGGTCGTCGTTTCGGTAGTGGTTTTATTATCGCCGCAGGCGCTCAACAGGGCCGTAGCCAGCGTTATGGAAAGAATGAGGGTCCTTTTCATGAGAATGGGATTGGGGATTGGGATTGGCTTGAAAAATTGGGGAAAGGAAGCGGCCGGTAGGCCTATGCGGCCGGGGCCACGTTCACGGTGAAGTCGGCCGTACGAATTTGCCCGCCGTGGTTGATTTGCAGGAACACGCGGTACAGACCGGGCTTGTCGAAACCGGTGTGGAAGCCAATGACGGGACCCTTGTCGGTCTGGTCCTGGGGGTGCACGTGCAGGTATTGCTCGGTGTTCTGGCTGATGACCACCATGTGGCCCAAGGCGCCGAGGTAGTTCTCCAAATCAGTAACCGGCTGCCCGCCTTTAGTGACTTTCACCTGCACAAACAGCGGCTGGCCCACCTGGACGGGCTTATCAAAGCTCAGCACAGCCTCGTAGCCGTCCTGGCTCCAGCGCATGGCATCCTGCTTGTACACGACCGGCTTTTTGGCGGCGCCGGCTACGCTTACCACCTGGCGACCGAGCTGATGCCCCTCGCCCACCGGCGTGTAGTCCTCATACACCACGTAGTCGCCGCCGGTCTTGAAGGTGAACGGCACGTCGTAGCGGCCCTGGGCGGTGAAGGTGGGGTGCTGATGGAAGAACTCCGACAGGTCCTTGCTCACGATGATGACGTGCATCTTTTTCTCGTGCACCACGGCCAGCGGCACGGGCGCTTTCGCCTGGCCCGCCAGCTGCGGCAGGAAAGAGAACGTCACGGGTTGGCCGGCCACGAGGTGCGCGGGCTGGGCCGTGAACTGCATCTGGTACACCTTGCCGTCGCCCCCGGCGGGCTTGTCGGTGTGTTCCAGCGTCATGCCGCACTTTGGGCAGGTGCCGGGCTTGTCGCTGCGCACCTCGGGGTGCATGGGGCAGGAGTAGATGTGACCGCTGCTGCCGTGGTCGGCACCACCGGCGTGCATGGCCGTGCTGGTCGAATCGCCGGGCGCCGCCGACAAGTCCGTGGGCTTCTCGGTGGCGGCAGCCGTGTCGGAAGAGTTGCTGGAGCAGCCAGCGGAAAGGAACGTGAAGGCGGCTAATAGCACGCCTACGGGCATTAGGTTTTTCATCGGGTAATTGGAGGAAACTGAAAAAAAGCTGACCGTTGCGGCGCAACGACGGTGGGAATCCGCTTCGCAATAGCTAGGCAGAAGTGAGTAGGTAAATGAAAATGGCGGGGCTCAGGCCCCAAATTGCTGCCACAGCACGAAGCCGATGACCGCAGCCAGCGCGGTGTACAGCGCGTATGCCAGGAGGCGGCGCGTGGGGCCTTTGGGGGGCGGCGTGCCGGCCGGTTCGCAACAATTTTTTATTGTCGGGAAGGGAATTACCAGGAAAAGAAGGGAGTGACCCGCAGAGGATCTACGCGGCTCAAAACCACGCAAAAAGGCCCGGCCGGGTCATAGCAGCGCTATGCCGGCACGGGCCTTGGACACGAAAGAACTCAAACAGTCAGCGACTGAATGAAGATTCGGATGTCGGGTATTTTGGGTTTTAGCCGCCGCCGGGCCACCAGCAGCACGGGCCGGGACCGGTCCCATTGCTGGGCGCGCACGACCAAGGCGAAGGGCGCGGCCGGCACGATAAACGCCGGGAGCGCAACTTTTTCGATGCCCACCTTGGGCGGGTGCGCGAGCGAGGCCCACACCGCCGCCGCGTCGTCCTGGCAGCAGGAGCCTTTGCCGGGTTTGTGGGAGTGCGAAACCGGGCTGTTGGCCTCGTGGTGGTGCTTATGGGTGGCCGCGTGGTCCGCGTGGTGGGTGTCCGGGGCCTCCGATTCGTGATGATGCGGAGGGGTGCCCGCCGGGTGTTCGTGCTCGTGCTGGTGCACCGCTACTGCCGTCGGCATGGCCCATGCGCACACGGCCTGCCCAAAAAATACGTTGAGGAAGACCACCAGTAAGGAGGCCGCCGTCACGCGTCGGGAATGGGTACTGAGCCGGAACATTGGTACGAAGCAACGACAAAATTACGAGAAAGGTTTGCGCGGTTTGCGCACAGCATCCTCGTCAAAAGCCGCTCGCTGCCCGGCTGAATTGAGTTGGGAGGGCGCGAAAAAGCGCGGCTTGCTTATGCTGGCAAGCCATCCAGCTCTTGGGCCGGGTCCTGGCCGATGCCACCTGCGGCGCTTCGGGTCTGGAAATCTTACAAGTCCACAGCCTAATTGTGCATACTGCGGGGCGACGATTGGGGCAGGCTGCGAATGTTGTAAGTCCTCGGCCTAATCCTACACATCTATTGCGGACCAAAAGGAGTTTAGCAATTGTTGCTTTGCCGTCAGTGATTTCATCGCTGCTCACCTCCCGAATGACTCCCCGTGGAAACCGTTCATCACCACCACCCCGCTGAGGCGGCCGGCCCGCCCTCGGCACCGGCCCCCGCCACCGAAACGGCCACCCTCAACATCGAGGGCATGACCTGCGCCTCCTGCTCCAACTTCGTGGAAAAGGCCCTGGCCCGCACGCCTGGCGTGCAGCGCGCCACCGTGAACCTGGCCAGCGAAAAAGCCACCGTCGAGTACCTGCCGGGCCAGATTGACCGCGCCGGCCTGCGCGCCGCCGTGGAGCAGGCCGGTTACGGCGTGCACGAGCCTAGCCCGGCCGCAGCGGCCAACGTGCTGGCATCTGATGAGGAGTTGGATGCCCGCAAGGCCGCCGCCTACCAAAACCTGAAGCGCCGCTTTAGCGTGGCCGTCGCGCTGGCCGTGGTGGTCATGGCCCTGAGTATGCTCATGCTGTGGCCGGCGATGATGAGCCGCGTCTCGATGCCCGTGCTCAACTACGTGCTGCTGGCCCTCACGCTGCCGGTGCTGCTCTACAGCGGCCGAGAGTTTTATATCTCGGCCTGGAACGGCTTTTTGCACCGCACCGCCAGCATGGACACGCTCATTGCCGTGGGCACCGGGGCGGCGTTTGGGTACAGCCTGGCCGCCACCTTGGTGCCGCAGTGGTTCATGCGGCGCGGGCTGATGCCGGAGGTGTATTATGACACCACGGCCACCATTATTGCCCTCATCCTGCTGGGCAAGGTGCTGGAAAGCCGGGCTAAGCTCAAAACGTCGGCGGCTATTAAGGCACTGATGGGTCTGCAAGCCAAAACGGCGCGGGTCGTGCGCAACGGCCAGGAACTGGACGTGCCGATTGCCGAGGTCGTGGTGGGCGACGAAGTAGTGGTGCGCCCTGGCGAGAAAGTAGCCACCGACGGCACGATTCTCACCGGCAGTTCGGCCGTGGACGAGAGCATGCTGACCGGCGAAAGCCTGCCCGTCGAGAAAAAGGAAGGCGACAACGTGTTTGGCGCCACGCTCAATAAAACCGGCTCCTTCCGCTTTCGGGTGCTCAAGGTGGGGGCTGAAACCATGCTGGCCCAAATCGTGAAGCTGGTAGAAGAAGCACAGGGCAGCCGCGCCCCGATTCAGCGGCTGGCCGATAAGGTCAGCGCCGTGTTTGTACCCGTGGTGGTCTTGATTGCCATTGCCACGTTCGTGGTGTGGTTCGACTTCGCGCCACCGGCCACCCGCCTGCCGCTGGCCTTGGTCAACTTCGTGGCCGTGCTCATCATTGCCTGCCCCTGCGCGCTCGGGCTGGCTACGCCCACGGCCATCATGGTGGGCACCGGCAAGGGGGCTGAGTACGGCGTGCTCATTCGCAACGCCGAGGCGCTGGAGAAAGCCGAGAAAGTAACCACCATACTGCTGGACAAAACCGGCACCATCACCCGCGGCGAGCCGGCGGTGACGGACTTCGTGCTGACCAACGTCGGCACCGCGCCGGGTGTGCTCCCGCTGCTGGCCGCCGTGGAGCGGCAGAGCGAGCACCCGCTGGCCGAAGCCGTGGTGAAATACGCGGACCTGCACGGGGCTGCCCCCGCCACCGCTACCGGCTTTCAGGCCTACGAAGGCCGGGGGGCCGGGGCCACCGTGGATGGCCAACTTATTCTGATTGGCAACCGGCGCCTGCTGGAAGAGAACCAAGTGGTGGTCTCGACGGAAACCGAGCAAGCGGCCGCCCGGCTGCTGGGTCAAGCCAAAACGGTGCTCTACGCCGCTATCGGCGGGCACGTGGCCGCGCTGATTGGCGTGGCCGACACGGTGCGCGACACCAGCCCGGCCGCCATCAGGGCGTTGCAGGACCAGGGCATCGAGGTGGTGATGATGACCGGCGACAACCAGCAGACCGCCGCCAAAGTAGCCGAGCAGGTGGGCATCAAACGCTTTTTTGCCGAAGTGCTGCCGCAGGACAAGGCCAGCAAAGTGAAGGAACTACAAGCCGAAGGCCGCGTGGTGGCCATGGTGGGCGACGGCATCAACGACGCGCCGGCCCTGGCGCAGGCCGACATCGGCCTGGCCATGGGCGGCGGCACCGACGTGGCCATGGAAGCAGCCGGTATCACGCTCATGCGCTCCGACTTGCAGGGCGTAGTGACAGCCATCGACCTGTCGCGCCAAACCATGCGCACGATTAAGCAGAACCTGTTTTTTGCTTTTATCTACAACACGCTCGGCATTCCCATTGCGGCGGGGCTGCTGTACCCGTTTACGGGCTGGCTGCTCTCGCCCATGCTGGCGGCGGGGGCCATGGCCCTGAGCTCGGTGTCGGTGCTCACCAACTCGCTGCGCCTGCGCGGGTACTCGGTGAAAAGTATGACTAAATAGGTTGGAGAAACGGTCATGCTCATCTGGCGTCCGCTTGTCGAAGCATCTCTACCGCTTCGTTACAACGGTTCAAGCGAAGCGGTAGAGATGCTTCGGCAAGCGGACGCCAGATGAGCATGACGTTCTGTAACCACACACTTACCACTCATTCTCATGGATACTTCGCAGATAATTGTTACCCTAGTTGGCCTGGGCCTGCTGGCCTTCGTGGGTTGGTTTTTCTTTTTAGCACCGCATCAAATCGTGGCGGCGGTGTCTTCCTCGGCGGGCATACAGCAAGTAGACATCACGGTGAAAGGGGGCTACTCGCCCAACGTCATCGAGGTGGAGCACGGCAAGCCGGTGCAGCTCAACTTTTACCGCGACGAGGAAGGTACCTGCTCAGAGGAGCTGCTGCTGCCGGATTTCAACATCCGGCGCGATTTGGCGCCTTACAAAACCACGGCCATTGAGTTTTTGCCGCAGCAAGCCGGTACTTTTGAGTTCACCTGTGGGATGCACATGCTCCGGGGCAGCTTAGTCGTGAAATGAGTTCAGTGCCGCAGTCTGCTTCTTCTACCCTGCCGCCCCTCGGGGAGGGAGCCACGCGCTTATCCATTCGCAACATGGTGTGCCCCCGCTGCGTGCGCGTGGTGCAGCGCGAGCTGGAGCGGGCCGGCTTGGTGGTGGAAGCGGTGGGCCTGGGGGCGGCCGATGTGCGGACGGCGGACGGCCTCCCGCTGGACGTGGCGGCGGCGCAGGGCGCGCTGCAAGCCTATGGGTTTTCGGTGGTGGACGACCCGCGCGACCAGCTGGTGGAACAAGTAAAGGCCCTAGTGGTGGAAATCATCCACTACACGCCGGCCGAGCTGCAGCCGTTTCATACTTATTCCCATTTCATCAGCGAGCGGCTGGGACGGGACTATGCCTACCTCTCGCACCAGTTTTCGGCACGCGAAGGCCTGACGCTGGAGAAGTACATCATTCGCCAGAAGGTGGAACGCGCCAAGGAGCTACTCAGCTACCAGGACGTGAAAATTACGGAGGTGGCCCGGCAGCTGGGCTATAGCAGTACGGCGCATCTGACCAATCAGTTCCGCCAGGTGACGGGCATGTCGCCGTCGGCCTTTCAAGCCCTGGGCCCCGGCAGTGCCGGCCGCCTGAACCTGGATAAGGTGGGTTGAAGCTGGAAACTTTACAACGCTTTCGGGTTGATTGTGCGCAAATAAGGTGGGACGTTCACCGTTTACACAGGGGAGCGTTCTGCTCCTTAATCCACGCCATCAACCCACAATTTACCCGATGTTACGTTCCCTTCGTTTCCCCTTTTTCGCCGCTGTTTTCGCCTTTGGGGCGCTTACTTCCTGTAAAAAGGATGACCCTACCGGCCTCCAAGTGCAGCCTCACGACCAAAGCGCGCTGATGACCATCATGCACAATATGATGAAGGACATGAGCATGATGACGGCCACCAACGACCCCGATAATGATTTCGCCATGATGATGGTGATGCACCATCAGGGGGCCATCAACATGGCCAACGAGGAGTTGAAAAACGGCAAGGATACCGAAATGCGGGCCCTGGCGACCAGCATCATTGCCAAGCAACAATCTGAAATCACGCAGTTCAATGCCTTTAAAGCGGCGCACGCGCCCCACGCGCCGTTTGTGCCGGAGTTTTTCATGAAGCAGGACGAGAACATGATGCGCATGGACGAGGCCAATGACCTGCGGCCCCTGACCGGCAACACGGATTATGATTACGCGCAACTCATGGTTGACCATCACCAGAGTGCCATTGAGAACTCCGACCTGGAGTTAAAGTACGGCCGGGAAAACACCACCAAAACCCTGGCGCAGAACATCATCGATGACCAGAAAATGGAAATTATGCAGTTTCAGGCTTGGTTGTTAAAAAACAAGAAGTTTTAGCCGAGTCACACGATTAATCCAGAAGAGCGGCCTCGGTGGGCCGCTCTTTTCATTTTCTGCCTCTTCCTAACATTCACTTCTTGCCTGATGAATTCCATGCCTACTTCCCCCCTTTTGGTTCCCGACATTGTGTTGTGGCTTTGGTTTGGCCTCACCGCGCTGTCGGTGGCCTACGTGGCCTGGGACTTGTTCACCCGGACCCCGGAGATGAAGGTGATGAAGTGGGGCTGGGTGTTGGTCACGCTCTACACCGGGCCGGTGGGGCTGCTGATTTACTGGTTTTCGTGCCGTGAGCCCGCGCCGGGCACCCATGAGCAGTTCATCGCGCCGCTGTGGAAGCAGGCGGTGGGCTCCACCATTCACTGCGCGGCGGGCGATGCTACGGGCATCATCGTGGCGGCGGGTATTACGGGCTTCTTTGGCCTGCGCATGGGCCAGGACATTTGGGTAGAGTACGCGGCCGGGTTTGCATTCGGGCTGCTCATCTTTCAGGCCCTGTTTATGAAGGACATGATGGGCGTGAGCTACGGCGAGGCATTGCGCAGCTCGTTTCTGCCGGAGTGGATGTCGATGAATGCGATGATGGCCGGGATGCTGCCCGCAATGGTTATTCTGATGACGCGGGACATGCGCGCCATGCAGGCGACGTCGCCCTGGTTCTGGGCGTCCATGTCGGCCGCTACGCTCGTGGGCGTGGTGGTGGCCTACCCGGTGAACTATTGGCTGGTGAAGAACAAGCTTAAGCACGGCATGGGCACCGAGCGGGCCCTGGGCAAAGGCGGCACCCCAAAGGAAGAAATTGCTCTGGCTGCCCCACGCATGGCCATGTCGGGCATGGCCGGGATGGACCATGGCATGCCGATGGCCAGCGCGCCCGCCAGCGCGCCCGCCAGCGCCCCCGGCATGAGCATGGCCAGCGACGACCCGAAGTCCGAAAGTCATTCCATGGCCGGCATGGATATGAGTGTCGGCCCGCAGGTGTCGGGCTTGCGCAAGGCCGTGGTGACCGTGCTCACGCTGCTGATGCTGCTAGCGGGTTATGCCCTGGCCGCGCGGTATGGGGATTTGTCGATGCGGCCGGGCCGGGCAATGGCTCCCATGCCGCGGATGCCAATGTAGGGCAAGGGCCGGCCAAACGGTGCAGCTGCATTGCCGGGAATGGGCTGGGACGCGGCCAAGTTGCATCTTAGGGATTCCATTCAGCCCCTCATGCGGAAGATTGCGCGGGGCGTGGCGGGGTAGCAGGGCCGCAGGCCGTACTCTTGGGCCTCAACAGGCATTTTTAACATGGCTTAGCAACTCATCCTAAGCCACCTTATGTCTGCCAGCGCTGATGCTCCTAAAGTCTTTATTTCTTATGGCTGGAAACCCGCTCAACACTAGCAAAAGGGCATAGCATTAGCTGAACGGCTAATGGGTGACGGGGTAAATGTTGTACTCGATGCTTGGGACTTGCGGGAAGGGCAGGATAAAAATTAGTTCATGGAGCGCATGGTAACTGACCCTGACATTAAGCGAGTGGTGCTGAGTTGCAATAAGGATTACAAGGAAAAAGCTGATGGCCGCGGAGGGAAAGTTTGTGCCTAAAGCTTGATTATGTCTGGTGAGATTTATGCCAAATCCGAACAGACCAAGTTTATCCCCCTGATTTTTGAAGCTGATGACAATGGCGTTGCTCATACACCAGTATTCGTTCATAACCGCATTTATCTCGATTTCAAAGGTGAGCACGTGAATGAGGATAATTACGAACAACTCATTCGTAACATCTTCAACAAGCCGGCCCGCAAAAAGCCGCCACTTGGCATCCCACCTAGCTACCTCGACGATGCCGAGCCGAAGCTATTAGCCACTGCACACCGAGGGGGTGCTATCAAAAATGCTTGCGTGGACGAACGCAAAAATGCGCCATTACTAAACGGTGTTATGGACTTGTGAGCGAAATTAGCGGGTATAGAATCAACCAGCCGCGCTTACCCGAGTGACGTGACCGACGACGAATGGGCTTTTCTATTGCCGTATTTACTGCTGGCTGGCGAAGATGCCGGGCAGCGGTAATACCCATTGCGTGAGCTTTTCAACGCGTTGCGCCACTGAGGTGGTCTAGAAATGACAGACAGAAGAAGGACGTATACTTTTTCTGTTGTGGCAACCAAATCCAGCGGGGCGTCGCCCGAAAAATGGCGTAAATACGACGAAGCGTTTAAAGCAAGGGCCCTGCGCCTGGCTGGCGAGAGCCGCAGTACCCAGGCCGCTGCCCGGCAATTGGGCATCGGCCCCAAGCCGCTCTACCGCTGGCAGCAGGCGCGGCTCGTGGCCGAGGTAGGCAGCGAAGAAGTGGCCCGCGACCCGGAGGTTCGTGCCCTGCGCGCCCGCTTGAAGCGGGCCGAGCAAGAGCTCGGTGTTTTAAAAAAAGCCTTGGTCGTCTTCGGCCAGCCGACCCGGTGAGCGCCTACCAACACGTCGCCAACGGACCGCCCGCGTGCCCGTGCGCCAGCGCTGTCAGGTGCTGGGCGTGGCCCCGGCTGCGTATTGCGCGTGGCGGCACGGCCGGCAGCGCTTGTCGGCCGAGTCCGCTTGGCAAGTAGCAGTACGCGAAGCGTTTGCGCAGCACAGCCAGCGGTATGGCACGCGTCGGCGGCGCGTTGCAGTGCAAGCCCAGGGCCACGCGGTGGGCCGCTGGCGCATCCGCCGCGTGCTCCAGGCCCACGGCCTGCGGGCCCCGCAGGCCGTGGTACCAACCTTTGACGCACCGTGGCCGGAATTTAAAAACAAAAACCCCCGCCGGTGCTACCGGCGGGGATTTTTTCAAAAATCACATGCGAGAATTTATACCCACTTGTTGTCCAACGAAGCGCCGTTCACGTCAATTTTGTTGGCCGAAATCACCAAGCTCAACACCATCGAAGCCTGGGTGTCACCACCGCGGGCGTCGAAGCTTTCGGCGTAGCCCACGCAGTAGGCTTCTTTGAAGGAAATCTCCTTCATTTTGGAGTCCTGGTCACCGCGCTTGAACACGATTTTACCGTCGGCCCGCTTGTAGGGGTCCAGCATCCAGCTGATGAGCTTCACGCTGTCCGTGGACACTATCGTCACCTTGATGGTGCCGCCTTGCACGACGGACGAAGGGCGACCCTTGTCGTCGGTGGTTTGATTGAAGGAGTAGCCGCAGCTTACTACTTCGCATTCTTCGCTGCCAGCAGCGTCAAAAACAGCACTGAAAGAGGCCATAGGGTAAATTTGGGGGGTTGGTGAAAAAAAAGAAAGGAGTTTAAGCGAGGTGTGTTATTCGGGTGAAGCTACTGAACTCACTATTTATGGCTCAATGGCTTTATTAAGATAGCAAGCAACTGCGGGGCTTTATTGTTGCGCGTATTCGGCGTTCCAGTCGCGGCCAGGGTTATCCGGGTCGTCGCCCTTGGTACCGTCGAGCGATACCAGGAAGGTTTTGGCCGGGAAATAAGGCACCATGTGGATGTCGAGGTTGATGCGGTCCTTCTGCTCGGGGTCGCGCTCGAACTTTTTAATCGAGAATTTCTCAATCAATTTGCCCGGGCCCGCAATGCCGTCGAGGAAGCGCACAATCTGATTCTGGATGTCCATCCGCATGTTGTGGTCCCAGTTCTCAAAGGCGCGGCGGTTGAGAAAGTCAATCAGCACCTTGGTCACGTAGTCGAACACGCGCACCACCGAATAAGTCTGCAGGCCGATGTTGTCGCCGTTGAACAGGGTTTTGGCCGAAAAAGCCATCACCCGGCCGTATTCGTTCACCATCGGCACGAGGCCGATTTTCTCCATGTTGGAAATCTCGCTCTTGCGCAGCGGGAATTTCACGCCGTCTACCTCGTTCAGGGTGCCGTGCTTGCGGCCGGCCGTCACCTGCGAGGCCAGCGTGGAGTAGATGCGGCCCGCCAGCGCCGAGGAAGGCGGCACGAACATGTCTTCTTCTTCCCCAATCTCCTCAATTTTGCCCCGGCCCACCAACCAGTTGGCCGCCATCACCACGTTCGATTTGTAGGCGTCGCCCCCGGTCAGGTTGGCTTCCTCAAACAACTCGATGACGTCTTCGGGCGTGTCGTAGTGCTCGAAATCGGTGACGAGCATGACCTTGTTTTTGTGGGCGATTTTGGCCCACTTGTCCACCACCTTGTTCGAGCCTAGGTAGCCGGGCACCACCAGCAGGGAATAGTTGTCGCGCAGGTCGAGGCGGTCGTAGTTCTGCTCCAGCTCGTTGGCCACCGCGTCCACAAACGTGGTGTTGTCCAAGTCCTGCAACTGGTCCTTGTCGGCGTTGAGAATGGACACGTTCTTGACCTCGTCCTGGTCGGTATTGCGGAAAAACAGGGTGACCGAGCGGTAGGCCTGCTCCAACTCGTGGGTGGCCTCGACGGCCGTTTTCAGGTTGACGGTGAGCTGCTGCTGGGTAGCCTCCACGCGCTGCGAACCCTGCTCCACGGCGGCGGCTACGCTGCCGGCTTCGCTGAGCAGCGAATGCCACAGGGCCAGGCGCTTCTTGAGCTGCTGCCGGTCGGTTTTTTTATTTTCTTCAGAAAGGAATATTTTTTTGCGGGCCTTCTTCTCCGGGTTCAGGTTGGAGGCCCCGTCGATGGTGGTTTCGAGCAAATCGAAGCCGCCCACTTTGAGCAGGGCCTGGGTGCTTTTTTCGAGGGTTTGCGCGGCGCCCTCACGAGGGCGGTAATTGGCAGCGGTATCTTGCTGTTCGAGGGCCATAGTAGAGAAACGCTATAAAGCAGAAGGTAAAGGAAAGGTAGCTCAAACTTTATTGTAACTCGTCCATCATGGCCTGAATGGCAGCGAGAAAGGCAACTTTGGTCTCGGGATTTTCGAGGGCCGTTTTCAGAATTTTATTGGATTTGAGCTGCCGGAGAAGCTTTTGCAGGTCGTCGGTTTCCGACGCCAAATCTTGCAAAAAATTACTTTGGCTGATGATGCCTTTTTTGCCGAAATCCCCCAGCGAGGCGAAATGCAGCTTTTCGGGCACCGACCCGCCCTGCGCGTTTTCAAATTCCACGGACACCTCGGGCTTGAAGTGGGCGAACACCGCTTCGGGGGTTTTGAGGCCTTCTACCACCACGGGCCGCAGGGGGGTATTGGTGGTGAGCTTTTGCACGAGCAGCGTGCGATTGAGGGGAATGTCCGATATTGCCTCGGAGGCATTGTCGAGCTTGCGCTCCTGGCCGCCAATTCCGTATGAGTACATAGTGGGGAGGGAAGGTGGGGCGGCTGAACGCTGGAAAGGACGTAGCAGCCAGCCAATGAAGGCGTTCATGAGGTAGAGCTTCCTGTGGCGTTACGACCAGACAGGAACAAAAGTTGGGCTAATGTAAAACAAAACTATTGGTTCGCACCGTGTTCGGCTGTCTCAGCCGGCAACCGTGGCGGGGCCCGCGCAAAAAGCGTTTCTGGCACTTGGCGCAATTTCGCCGTACCGCTCTAGCTTTACGCTGTCTAGCTTCCGCAATCACTCCCCTTTCCACGCCCTGCCCCGTTTCGAGTTACTTATGGCCTACTCCGACAACCTGAAGCGTAGCCTGCACATCGCGCAGGCCGTTGCCCACGAATACCGCCAGCAACACTACGCGCCCCCGCATCTGCTCACGGCCTTGCTGCACAACGAGATAGGCTTGGCTTCGTGGCTGGTGGCGGTGCTAGACAAAGACATTCACTACCTGCGCGAGTGGGCCGAGGTGCGCCTCGAGGACCAGCCCAAAGCCGCCCGCCCCCCCGAGATGCCCACGCCCGACCCCGGCGTGCAGCAGGTCCTCGAAATGGCCGATTTGGTGGCCCTGCAGCTCGCCCGCGACCAGACCGACCCCCTCAGCGCCTTGGCGGCGCTGCTCCGGCCGGGCCTGGCCTTCACGGCCGAGCAGCTAAAATCGTTTCCGCTGACCCAGAAAGAGGTGATGGACGCGGCCCAGGCCGAGATGCCCGAGCCGGCTGCTGTTTCGATGACCGATGACGCTGGACGTGCTGCAGACGCCTCCCCGGCCGGCAAAGGGGGCGCGCTGGCCACCTACTGCACCGACAAAACGGCCCAGGCCCGCGACGGCAAGCTGGACCCCATTGTGGGGCGCGACCGCGAAATTCGGCTCATGGCCGAGATTTTGGGCCGGCGCTCCAAGCCCAACGTGCTGCTCATCGGCGAGCCGGGCGTGGGCAAGTCGGCGCTGGTGGAAGGCTTTGCCCAGCAGATTGCCCAGGGGCTGGTGCCGGTGCACCTGCGCGAGGTGACGTTGTTTGAACTGGACCTGGGCACGCTGGTGGCGGGCGCTTCCTACAAAGGCGAGGTGGAGGACCGCATCAAGAAGGTGCTGACGGAAATCAAGCAGTACACCCGCGCCATCTTGTTTATTGATGAAATTCACGTTTTGCTCGACCCCAAGGGCAGCGCGGGCAGCGGCATTGCGCAACTGCTGAAGCCCGAACTGGCCCGGGGCGAGCTCACGGTGATTGGCGCCACGACCGGCGACGAGTACCGGCAGTACATCGAAAAAGACGAAGCGTTCAACCGCCGCTTCGACGTGGTGCGGGTGGAGGAGCCCACCACGGTGGTGGCCGAGCGGATGCTGGAACGGGTGTTACCCATCTACGCCACGCACCACGACCTGACCATTGGCGCCGGCACCATCGCCGAAGCCGTGCGCCTGGCCAAGCGCTACCTCAAGGACCGGCAGCTGCCGGACTCGGCCATCGACCTGGTGGACCGCACCATGGCCGCCATCCGGATGCTGGACGAGCAGGCTGTAACGGGCCTCACGCAGCTGCAAACCGAATTTGAGGCCCTGGCCGCCCGCCACGAAGAGCTGGGCGAAGCCGACTACCTGCGCGAACTGCGCTGGTTTCTGTACCAAACGCAAAACCAGGTGAGCCAGCTGTGGCTGAACCAGCTAGAAAACGAGCAGCAGCCCGAAACCCTGGAAACCAGCGCCGAACTGGCCACCTACCTGCGCGAGATTCTGAGCGCGGTGCTGGCCCTGGCCGACACCAAAAAGACCAGCGTGGAAAAGCAGGACATCGCGGCCATCGTGTCGGGCAAAATCGGCATTCCGCTGGGCAAGCTGCAGAGCAACGAGCGCGAAAAGCTGCTGCGCATGGACCAGATTCTGCAGAAGCGCGTGGTGGGCCAGGAATACGCCGTGACGGCCATGTGCGCGGCCATTCTGGAGTCGCGCTCGGGGCTGACCAAAGCGGGGCAGCCCATCGGCTCGTTCTTTCTACTGGGGCCCACCGGCACCGGCAAAACCGAGTTAGCAAAAGCCCTGGCCGACTTTCTGTTCAACGACGAGTCCTTTCTCATTCGCTTCGACATGTCGGAGTTCAAAGAAGAACACTCGGCGGCACTGCTCTACGGCGCGCCCCCCGGCTACGTGGGCTACGAGGAGGGCGGCCTGCTGGTGAACAAAATCCGGGAGAAGCCCTACTCGGTGGTCTTGTTCGACGAGATTGAGAAGGCCCACCCGTCGGTGTTCGACATCTTCCTGCAAATCCTGGACGAGGGCCGGCTGAGCGACCGGCTGGGCCGCGAGGGCGACTTTTCGAACGCCGTCATCCTTTTCACTTCCAACATCGGCTCGGAGCAGATTGCCGCGGCCTTCGCGGCGGGCAAGGTGCCCGCGCCCACCGACTTGATGGAAGCCATGACGCGCCACTTCCGGCCCGAGTTCCTGGCGCGGCTCACCGAAATCGTGCCCTTCGCCCCCATCTCGGAAGAAAACGTGGGCCGCATCTTCGACATCCACCTGCGGCCCCTCACTGAGCAGCTCCGGCGGCAGGGCATCACCCTCACGCTGAGCGCCGAGGCCCGGCAGCACCTGGCCCTGTCGGGCTTCACGCCCAAGTACGGGGCCCGGCCCATCACGGGCGTGATTCGCTCGCAGCTGCGGCGGCCCATTTCGCGGCTCATCATCAGCGGCGAGGCCCGCCCCGGCACCGTGCTGGCCCTGGACAAGCCCGAAGGCAGCGACGCCGTGACGTGGGCCACCACCCAAACGGCGCTGGCCCCGCCGGAGACGAACGGAACCCCTACGCCGCCCATTGTAACCGCTGCCACTACTGCACCTGAAACAGCTTAAGCCACCAAACGCTGGCAAAATATCTGTAGTCGCTTTGGCCCCGGTGAGTTCTTCTACCCTTAACTCCTGTCTGGATGTCTTCTTTTTATGCTGAACTAGAAGTGAGCGGCCGTTCCTACCCGGTGCGCAGCTGCCGATTTGAATTCACGCAAGCCACCGGTGAGCGGGGCCGGGTGGTAGCCAAGGTGCGGCACGGGCGGGTGCACGTGGCCCTGGACGTGCCCGATGACGACGTGCTGGCCGACTGGGGCACGGCGGCCCACCAGCCGCTGGCCGGCCACCTCACCTTTTTCGGCACCGACCGGCGCACGGCCCGCGAAACGCTCAGCTGGACTGCGGGAGAGTGCGTGGGCTACCACGAAAGCTTCGCCGCCGGCGACGACACGGCCGGGGCTTATGTGTGCCAGTTGGTCATCGCCGCGCCCAAGCTGGTGCTCACGCCAGGCGGGCCAGCCCGGCCGCTGGTGGCGGCCACGCCCCGCGACTACGCCACGGCCGCAGCGGCGCTGCCGGCGGCCGTGGCGGCCCTGCCAGGGCCAAATAAGCAGCAGCGCTACGACGCGCGCATGAGCCTGATGAGCAACGCCCAAGGCAAGCTGATTACCGCGCCCAGCGCGCCGGCCCAAACGGCGCTGGAACGGTTGGGGCGCAACAACGTGGCCGTGGAGCGGGCCAAGCTCAGCGGGCACGTGTACCACAGCGACGCGTTCGACCTGGATGCGTTGGGCCGGCCCACCACCCTCTGCACGCCCGAGCCGGAGGGGTGGCATATGCTCAACGCGCGGGAATTGACAGAGAAAGGTGTGTCGTCCGAGATGCTCCTCGACCCCAAGTCTGGTTTCAAGGCCGCCATGTATCAATCCTCGTTCGAGCGTCCGCCCAAGCTGGTTATCGCTTACGCTGGTACGGAGGACAAGAAGGACATCATTTCTGACCTGCGCCAGGGAGTAGGCCTGAAAGACGCGCAGTATGACCGAGCTATGAGTTTAGCTAAGACCGTTGTCAAGAATACGGACCCTATTGACGTTGAGACGACAGGCCACTCATTAGGTGGCGGCTTGGCTAGCGCTGCAACCGTAGTAACGGGGACCAAGGGCTACACCTTCAACGCGGCGGGCTTGCACGCCAACACCGTCAAGCGTCCGCCTTACGACGTGTCGCGGACGGCGATGCACGAACAGGGAGCACTGATTGATGCCTACCGCTCGACTTCAGACCCCCTCAATAACGCGCAGAAAGCTTCCCTTGTTACCCGTGGTGTTGTCCTGCCCAAAGCATTGGGCGTACCCCATCTCGTTGCGCCCGCAGCAAAATGGCAACACGACTGGCGCGAGTTGGTGAAAGGCAACCCGCTCACCGCAGCTAAAACCATGGCCCTGCACGGCCACGGCATTAGCCCACAGATGGTGGACCACATTGAGGCTGAAAAAGATGTGGATACCGCCACGCTTACCCAATATCTAGGCTCATGAAGCGGCTTGTATTTCCGCAGCTTATTACTCAGCGGCTACGCGTAGTGGTGGCTACGCTTCTTTTTCTTTCCCCTTTTCATCTATTTGGCTGTATGCAAGCGGTGACCAACCCCATCTACAAACACGCGCCGGAAGAATACTTTCCTACATCGCCCGCCCTGGACTTGGCCCGCGCCATCCGGGCCGACGATACCAAGGGCATCGACCAACTTTTTGCCCAGCATCCGGGCCTGGACCCCAACCAGGAGGGCCGGCAGGGCGTCACGTTTCTCTTCTGGGCCTACGCCCACCATCACGTCAAATCCCTGAAGGCGCTCGTGGCCCACGGGACCGACCCCAACCGCCCGCTGCACCTGCCCAACGAAAAAGGCGGCGTGGATGTCACGCACTTGATAAACATTGCCGCCGGAGGCCCCAAGGACGAGTTGCTGGTGGCCCTGCTCGACCTCGGCGCTGACCCCAATGCGACAGACGAGCGGCACGAACCGGGGCTGCACAATGCCATGTACGCCCATCAGTATCAGCGCATGAAGCTGCTGCTTGACCGCGGGGCTGATATAGATGCGGTGGACAGTTCGGGGGCAACAGCCGCCGTGGTGCTGGCCCGGCTTAACTACTTTGAAATGGTGCATTACTTGCTCGAACGTGGGGCGGACTGGCGCAAATCGAACGGGGAAATAGCCCTTTGGACCCAAGAAAACGACATCGGCAATGCGCGCGCCACGCAGTGGCAGATTAAGGTCAAGCACCTGCTCATGGCCAAAGGGGTCAAGTTCCCGGTGCCCTCGTCGGGGGCCAAGCGCTTCGCCGCCATTCGCGAGCGGTGGGAGCAAACGCCCGAAGGCCACGCCTGGCGCGTCAAGCTTGATGCTCTCGGAGCCCAGCCCGACGTGGTGGGCAAGGTGTGGACGAAGGAAGAGGTGCCGGCTCGCCTGGCCATGCGGGCCTGGATGCAGCGCGAGGGCATTCCGTTTCCGCCGCTTTAGGTGCTGGCCGATGTCAGCAAGTGGGGCCGGGGTGGCCAAGGTGCGGCACGGGCGGGTGCACGTGGCCCTGGACGTGCCCGATGACGACGTGCTGGCCGACTGGGGCACGGCGGCCCACCAGCCGCTGGCCGGCCACCTCACCTTTTTCGGGACCGACCGGCGCACGGCCCGCAAAACGCTCAGCTGGACCGCGGGAGAGTGCGTGGGCTAACACGAAGTGTTTGAAGCGGGTGAGCGGTAGCTGAACAGGCGGCCGCGGGGTTACGCTACCCGGGCTTGCACCACCACCTCGTACGGCAGATTCATGGCCGACTGGCCGGCCAGCACCGTGTGCAACTCCTGGGCGGCGCGCTGCCACTCCGGGGCGCTCAGGCGGCTGGGCACGGTGGGCGTGAGCAGCACGCGGATGCAGCGCACGAAGCCGGCCGTGGGCGTGGCGCCAGTTTGGAAGGCCTTTTCGATGTGCACCGCGGCCAGGTGCGTGCCCAACTCGGCCCAACACGCGGCCTTGATGTCGGCCAGGGTGACGAGGCGGTTGCGGGCCAGCAGGTTGCGGCGCAGGGCGTGGGTGCGCTCCTCGGGGCGGGGGCGCTCGCGGCCGCCGCTGGTGGTGGTGAGCAGGCGCACCTGGTCGAGGTAATGCCCGTCGTGGATGCGCAGCTGGCTGCCGGCGGCCAAGCGGTTGGCGGCTTCGCCGTTGCTCGACCAGAACTCGAGGTACACGCTGTCGTTCACGTTTTGGGGGCGCAGCAGCAGGTAAGGCGCGGGCTGCTCAGCGGCGCGGGTGCGGTCGAGGCGCTCTTCGAGGCGGGCCAGGTTCTGGTCGAGCTCGCGCAGGATGGAGCCGACGAAATCGGTGCCGGCGGCGGTGAAGGCACTGCTTTCGTCGCGCAGCAGCTCCAGCAGCTCGCGCAGGGCCTCGCGGCCGGTGCGGGCATCGAAGCGGCCCACGCCGTGCGTGCGCAGCGTGTAGGTGTCGGTTGCGCCTTCGGCCAGGTCGGTGAGGGTGGTGGGGCGGTAGGCCACGTTGCTGAGGCTGTACACGTCGCGCACCGCCAAAAACGGCTCTTCGCTCACCAGCGGGAACAGGTTGAGGGCCGGCTGCAGCCGGAACAGCACCTTGTGCAGGCGCCGGTTGAGCACGGGAAAGCAGTTCAGGGCGCACACCAACTGGTCGAACGCCTCGGGCGGCAGGGCGTGGGCAAAGCGCACCTCCAGCCAGGTGAGCGGCTGCGTGAGGGCCTGGAGCTCCGTGGCCGGGTCGAAGGCCTCCGCCAGCTCGGCGGGGTACGGGCGGGGCACGTAGGCGGCCAGCGCCCCGGCCGAGCCCGCGAGCCGCACAAAAGCCGGCGCGTAGAGCTCCCGCACCTGCTGCTCGACGCGCCGCAGAAACTCGTATTCCCCGTTGAGGGCCCCGGCCGCGGTACCGGCGGCCGGCGGCGGCTCGGGCAGCCCCAGAGTGGGCAGCACCTCGGTGCGGCCCAGCAGCCACTGCTCGCCGGGCAAAAAGGCCGCGTACGCGGCCCGACGCGGCTCGTTTAGCCAGTCGAAATAAAAGGTCAGGTCGCCGAAGCCCACGCCCTCGGCCGGAAGGTCCAGCCCAAGCCAGAGGCGGCGGTGCTCGGCGGGGGCCGGGGCGGCGGCCTGGGCCACCACGCGCTTCTGGCCGCTGGGCTCCACCTGCCACACGGTGGCATCGGTGGCGAGGCAGCGCACGCTGCCGCTCACGAGGCGGGTGGCCTGCAGGGGCGAGAAAAACAGCTCCTGCCCGACGGCCTGCCGGCCCACAATGGGCGGCGCGAACACGAACTGCGCGTCGTTGGGCAGCGCCACCACCGCTTCGCGGGCGCGGGCCTGGGCCACGGCGTGGGCCGGGTGCGGGGCGTCCACCACGTCGGGGTTCAGCAGCGTGGCCAGGCGTTCGACCAGCCGGTGCTGCGTGCTGTGCAGCTCCTGCCCGATTTTTTCAAACTCGACGGCGCAGGCTTCGAGCAGCACGTGCACCAGCGGGTCGAACCCGTCGAGGTCGGCCTCGCCGTAGCCCCACAGCTCGGCGGCCTGGCGCGTGAGGCGGCTTTTGATGCTGGCTTTGCTGAAATCGGTGGCGGCGGGCGCGGGAAAAGAAGGAGGAGGCAGCACGGGAAAAGGCCGAAAGAAGCGCGGAAGAAATCAGGTTGTCACGTATCAGCTAATCAACGGAGAGCGGGGCCACGAACAAACTGGCCTGGAAGGCAAACGGCTCATCGGTGCGGTGCAAGGCGGCGGTGACGGTCACCTCCAGGCGCTTGCGGATGCGCTGACTCACGTTTTTCAGCTCGAAATCCATCACCGCGACTTGGGCCTGGGCGCGCACCAGGCGCGGCTCGAAGTCGCGGATGGCCTGCTCCACGGAGTGCTGCACGCTGTCTTTCCACCGCATGTTGGTCATGGCCTCGAAGTCCTGCTCCCACACCTGGCAGCCAAACTCCGGCTCGTAGCGCGACTCGCCGAAGTGGGTGGTCAGCATCAGGTACAGGTGCTGGGCGATGGACTCCTGCACCGAGCAGCGCGGCAGCTGCTGCCGCTCCAGGATGCCGGCCAAATCGAGGGGCAAGCGGTAGTAAGAAGCACTCATGCAAGGCAGGGAAAGAAAGTACGCAACCGGTGACAGCGCCACGTGGCGGCCGAAACCGCCGCCCAACGCCCGCGGGCAGCGGCCGGGCGGCTGGCCGAGCGACCCGCGGGCACTTCGTGGCGCAACCCACCCTTGGCTGGGCTTTGTCCTCCCAAAGAAACGGGTTTCCGGCCACTATGCCCGCGCAGGGCGACAGAAATATTTGCCAAACCTTTCCCGGGCCAAGCCCCTTTTTGCGTGGCGTTGCGCCGGGGCCGGGGTGAAACAACGGCCGGTAAGTCGGTGCTTTCTCCTACCTTTATTTTCCTTCCGCCGTATCCATCTGGCGAGCTGACGGGTTGGCTCGCCGGTTTACTTGTCCACTTCTATCCGCCCTTATGTCGTTCAGCGCCGCGCTCATCGTCAACAACAAACAGTACGCCATCCGACGCTTCAGCTGGGGCGTGCAGCAAAACACCGACGCGGTGGGCCGCCCCGACGCCCGCGTGCAAGGCGGCCAGCTCCAAGTGGAGCTGGATTCGGAGGCCGACGAGGCCCTGCACCACTGGGCCCTGGACGACACCAAAAAAATGAACGGGGAAGTGGTGGTGTTCGCGGCCGACAACCGCCTCGCGCGCCGCAAAACCATTCGGTTCGAAGACGCCTATTGCGTGGGCCTGGGCAAGCGGTTCGACGGCTCGTCGTCCACCGAGCAGGGCATGACCATGACCCTTACGCTGTCGGCCAACCGGCTCAGCAGCGGCGAAGTGACCCTCGATAACAAGTGGCCCGCGTAACCTTCAGCCCGCCGGGGCTGCCCGGTTCCTCTTATGTCGTCTTTCCGCTGCATCCTCTCCCTGGCCGACCAGGATTTTCCCGTCGTGCACTGCGCCTACGAATTCAGCCAAGCCACCAGCGAACGGGGCCGGGTATCGGCCAAGGTGCGGAGCGGGCTCATCTCCCTGCACCTCGACGTGCCCGACGGCGACTTCCTGCTGGCCTGGGCCGCTGACCCGCAAAAAAAGCTGAGCGGCTACCTCACCTTTCAGGAAACCAACCGCCCCATTGCCCGCGAGGTGCTGACGTTCGAAGACGGTTTTTGCGTGTCGTACGAGGAAATTTTCGTGGCCGGCTCCAACGCCGGAGGCGCTTACCGGTGCGCTTTGCAAATCTCCGCCGCCAAGCTCACCTTGGGCACCGCTGAGAAAGACAGCGCCTGGGTGCAGACGCGGTAGGCGGCCCTGCACGCCTCTGTTGCCGCGCCGGCCGCGCTGGATGACGTGGTGAACCACTCAACAACTCCCTCCGTACCAACCGTTAACCAAGGCGACTGACCGATGCTGCGAAATTTTCAGGAAGGGCACCACGTCCGCCCCAACGCCCATGCGGCGCTGGCCAATACCGGGCGGCCCCATCCGGGAGCGCGCCGGCCCCTGGCCGGGGCCGTGCAGCAGGCCCACCGGCCGGAACTGACGTCGCGGCCGGGGCCGCAGCCGCTTTCGGCGCGGCAGGCCGTGGGGGTGAACATGCGCAACGCCCAGTCCGAGCGCGCCGTGCACGAGCTGCTGCGCCACGCCAAAGACGAGGTGCGGCTGCCCACCCTGCCGTTCTCGGCCTACGAGCCCGGCGCGCCCGGCCGCGCCCCGTGGCAAAAAACGGAGGACGGCTTCGGGCAGCCCTGGTTCGCCACCGAGGTGCAGCACATCTGGGTGTACTCGCACCAAATCAACAAGAAGGGCGACCGGGAATTCACCGTGGCCAACCCGCGCACGGGCCTCAGGGTGTACTTCACGCCCAAAGGCTACCACGACGGCCAGTTTAACGGCGTTGCCAGCGCTACGGGCGAATTCGGCCGGGTGTACGCCAACACGCTGGGCGTGGTAGTGGTGGTGGCCACCGGCGGCGCGGCCCTCGAAGCCGGAGCCGGGGGACTGATTGCGGACTACGCCGCTCCTTACCTGACCCGCGAGGTAGCAACTGGCTTCGCGGTGCGAGCCAGCCGGGACGCGGGCATCCAACTCGTCAGCGGCTTCCTCACGAACAAAGGGTCGTTTTTGGACCGTGGAGGTGCTGCAATAACCAACCTTAACTATTCATCTATTTTGTTAGCTGGCGTTCTTAACACGGAAGGGTTGGAGTTGAAGTTGCCAGCCAAACTCCTGATGGCCACCGGCACCGCTGCGGCAGGCAGCTTGGTTACGATGAGCTTCGCTAACAAGAAAAAGTATGGGGCTTTTGTGCACGGGGTAGACCTACACGACTCAAAAGAACGAAACGATTTCCTTGTCGGCGTAGGCGTGAGCGGGCTGCTGGACGTGGGCACCGAGTTCGGAACGGGCCTGCTGGCCCCGCAGGTGGCCAAAATAGCGCGGGGCGTCATCGCCACGAGCGCGGGCCGGGCCGTGCCGGCCACCTTGCGGGCTGTGCGGGCCGCCCGCTTCGCCCTGCCGCTGTCCTTCGGCATCGGCACGGTCGCCGAGACAGGGAAAAAAGACTGGGAAAACCGCAAAGAAGCCAAGGAAAAGGCCGAGGAAGAAGCCCGGGAAAGAAGCGAAGCTGTTCCGCGCAAACGCCCCGCGACGGGGCACCACCCCACCAAATGAGCGAACCCCCGATGACCCTCTGGCGCTGGCTGCGGCGAAACGGGCCGTTTTTGTTCCTGGGCTTGGTGGTGGCCGGCACATTTTATGTCGCCTACGTCTACAACGCGGGGCACGAGCGGGCCAAGTTCACAATTGGTTACCTGACGGGCTACGTATACCAATACAAAACCGGCAAACACTACAACTACCGCTTCGCCGTGCAGGGCACCCCTTACGAGGGTCAAAGCCTGCCCGACAAAGGAATGGACGACCGCGTGGGGGCGCGCTTCGTGGTCGAGTACGACAGCACCCACCCCGGCACCAACGTGGGTTATTTCGCCGTCCTCGTCCCCGACAGCATCCGCCAAGCGCCGGCCAACGGCTGGACCCGCCCCCCTTTCCCCGTGCCCGCCCGCCTGCTCGACCGCGGCCGGGAAAGCAAATGAATGCCCCCGGTGTCAGACATGGACCTGACAGTTCCAAGTGGCTGCCCGCCGCGCGCACAACGGCCGCTGGGGATTGAATTGCGGCTTTTCTCACACAAGTGAGCGCCGTTTGAGGTCAGCATCGGATGTTTCCGGCTTGACCCAGAATTGATTTCGATTTCGGGGCCGTACTAGGCACACCCGTGACCGTCTCAGCCGTGGCGTAATCTTATGGCGCCCAGCGGGTAGCCAGGGCATTTCCAATGCACTTGGTTTCATTGGCGGAAGGGTATCGCATGTTTTTAACCTGGGCCGGCAGAAGTTACGTATCGGATTTTGGTTAATTGGGTTACTTTTACAATTACTCCTTTCCATTCTTCACTTACTGCATGTCCTACCCAGTAAATGTTAGCGTGCATGTTGATGGCGGCACTGCCCTGACCGACTACAACAAGCTCACGCTGAGCCAGCACGTGCTCACGCACCATTCTTTCGCGCTCGATTTTTCGTTCGAAGCTTTGGGCAAGGCCTTGGGCATTAAGCCCGAAACGCTGTTTTCACAGGCGCACGAGCAGCTCAGTGGCAAAGGCATCACCATTGGCTGGACGAGCAGCGCGAAGGCCGACGCGGGCCGCTCGTTCGAATTCAAGGGCATCATCACCCACGTCAGCATCCAGACCGATGCCGATTTGGTCAACTACTACCACCTCAGCGGCTACAGCCCGACTTTCCTGCTCGAAGACGGCACCCAAAGCCGCACGTTCGTCAAGAAATCGCTGCAAGCCATTTTCACGCAGGTGCTCGGCGACTACCCCGGCAACCCGCTGAAAACGCGGCTCAAGGCCCAGCACCCGGACGTGCTGCCCTACACGGTGCAGTACCACGAAACCAACTTCAACTTCCTGAGCCGGCTGGCGGCCCAGCAGGGCGAGTGGCTGTACTACGACGGCACCACCCTGCAGCTGGGCCGGGGCGCGGGCAAAACCATTCCCTTCAAGAGCAATAGCGCGCAGGTCTTCACCCTGTCGATGCACCTGCAGCCCGGCAAAACCGAAGGCGCGCACTACAACTACCGCACCCACGCGCCGCTGAAAACCAACGCGGTGGCCCCGGCGGCGGGCCACCCGTTTGGCCAGTTTGCCGTGCAAAAGTCCGACGAGCTGTTTACCCAGCCCCACCGCCTGCAGGCCGGCGCGCAGCAGAACGACCAGGCCCAGCTGCAGCGCACCCTCGACGGGCTGGCGGCCAAGCGGGCCGGCAACCTGGTGAGCCTGGAGGGCAGCGGCGAGGCCTTCGACGTGGTGCCGGGCAGCGTGCTCGACGTGGAAGACGCGGCGGGCGTGGCCTACGGCAAGTTCCGCGTGCTGGCCGTGCGCCACGAGGTGGACGGCGACGGCAACTACACCAACCACTTCGAGGCCCTGCCCGACGCGGCCCCGGCCCCGCCGCCCAACCCGCTCTACGCCGCGTCCGACGCCCAGCCCGAGCTGGCCGAGGTCATCGACCTGGCCGACCCGCGCCGGCTGGGCCGCATCCGGGTGCGCTACTACTGGCCCGTGGCGAAGCCAGCCGACGCCGAGTCGGCGTGGCTGCGGGTGAGCACGCCCTACGCGGGCGATGGCAAGGGCCAGATGTTTACGCCAGAGGTGGGCTCGCAGGTGCTCATCGGCTACGAGCACGGCCTGGCCGAGTTTCCGGTGGCGCTGGGCAACCTGTTCCACCCCCAAAACAAGCAGGGCGCCAAATATACCACGCCGAACAACCACCTCAAGGGCCTGCAAACGGCCGGCGGCAACAAATTCGTGATGAGCGACGTGGCCGGGGCCCAAAGCATCCTAATTTCCAACGCCAAAAACAAAAACACGGCCATCCTGCTCAGCTTCAAGGGCGACGGCAGCATCGATATCAAAACCAAGGGTCCCATCACCATCAATTCCGGCGACAGCATTTCTATTGAAGCCAAAAAAGACATCAGTATACGCGCCGGCGACAGCATTTCTTTAGAGGCTAAGAAGAATATCAGCGTGGCTACTCAGGAAGAAAATGTGACGGTGCAGGCCCATAAAGAACTGCTGCTTACGGCCGTCACCGACGACCTTATGCTGGAAGCCGCTAGCAAGAAACTGACCATCCAGGCAGCTAACAATGTGGAAATTACTGCCTCAGCAGTTGTCAAGGTAAGTGGTCAGGATGTCAAGCTTAACAACCCCGGCTAGCATTCCGCTCGTGGTGGCGGCGGCTGATGGGATATCCCCTTGGTTTCGGGCAGTGCCCCCTTCTTTGTTGCTATGATACAGTTTTCCTTCCTGCCTGTTGCCGGACGCAGTACTGCGCCGGACGGTGCGTCGGAAACTCCGAGGCGGCTAATTCCACATATAGAGCCGCTGGCAACTCAGAGACCGGTGAATTTGGTGCGACAAGCTACGCCACTAGGCGGCCTGCGGTATGCGCAAGCTTCGTTTTGGGAAGAGCGTTGCTTAGGAGTGGTAAATCGCACTACCATCGATAAAACCATCACTTTGCACTGGCACTTGCAGCCCAATGCGCAGGCCGTTCTAACGTATGAAGCCGCGTCGCCCGTGCTTCAAAAGCCTAACCTGACTGCCCTAGAAAAGGCGTTGCTGCTGCTGGCCACGCTCTACCAGCGGCTGGAAGCTGACACTACGGCGGCGGGGCAGTTGCTGATATTGCGCAACCACGCCGAGATTTTACATACTTGGACTGCAGTGCAGGAAGAATTGATTCGACGCTCTGGCGGAGAAGACGAAGTTACGCAGATTCTGCTCAAGGCGGTGAGCGCTCAGCTACAGCAGCCCGAAGCCATACTCGCCTCGCTTTGCCATGATTATTCCTTCGCCTTTTTACTGCCTGACCTGTACCATCAGCGCTTTGAGAGTAGTTTTTCCTATGAGCAGGCCCGGGAGTTCCCTCTTTTTTTTACCAACACCAGCCTATGTTTTTGGGAGCATTTGGTGGTAATGGCTCCGGTGGCAGCGGGGCGGGCCAGGCTTCGCGTAAGCGGCTCCCTCGATGCCACTCGTACCAATATGGCAGCTGTAGCGCAACAGGTGGATGCCGCTTTTGCTGCCGCCAATCTGCCAGCGCATACTACTAGTCCGGCCACATTACACGGCACATACGAAGCTGTTTTTGACTTAGATTTGGTCACTGGTTGGCCAATAACCGTGGAAGCATCGGTGGTTTGCCGCGCCGGAGACAGTTACAGTAAGGAATATTACTTACGTTTTGAGCAACTACCAACTCCATGAGCCAAACCGGACAAGAATACGTGTGCCACGGGGCTATCTGCCGTTGCGATAAGGGCTCGCTGCCGAGCCAGTTGCAGGTGGTAGCCAACCAGACCGTGCATTTGCAAGGCAAGGCCGTGGCTACTACCCTCGATAAGCTCTTTATGCCCTTCGGCACCTGCTTGGTGAAGAACAACACGCCTTGCGTCCCGGCGCTGCTACTGTGGCAGAACTACTTCGACAAGGTGAGCTTAGTGGCTCCTGGTTGCCACCCACTGCTGGAGAAAAGCACCATCAAGTGCGGTCTGGGCGGCACGGTGAGCATCGTGAGCACCCTACAGGTTTCGGTGCCGTTGCCGCCTCTACCCCCACAGGCCGAAGGAGTGCGTACCGCAAGCCTGAGTTTGTGCCCATTGCTTTTCAATCCCTCTCCCTCGGAGTAGACACTATTTCTTTTCCGCTTACCAGCTACCTGCACTATGATTACCCCGTATTCCAGTATGCTTGCTGCCCAGCGCGTGGGCGTTGATAAAATGGTGGTGGGCAAGGCCCCTGAGCGGCCCAACCGAACCGGCGTAACGGTGGAGGCGGCGGTATTTTTTGATGGGACCCTGAACAACCGTACCAATACCGAGCGCCGCATTGGGGTGGGGCCCACCCGCCCCGATGCCGAGGCAGCCGCCATCTACAAAAAATATGGCGAAGCCGACAACAGCTACGCCAACTATTATTCCAACGTCGCCATTCTGGAGTTTCTCAACAAAAAATTCAATACCAATAAGCTACAGGTTTCGATGTACGTGGAAGGCATTGGCACCACGGATGACAGCAGCGACGATATGCAGGGCTACGCCTTCGGCTCGGGCACCACGGGCGTTATCGACCGGGTAATCGCAGGAATTGACCGCCTCACCGAGCGCTTGAAAAAACTACCGCTGAAAAAGAACGATTACATCGAGCGTGTGGTCATCGATGTGTATGGTTTCAGCCGGGGAGCAGCGGCGGCCCGGCATTTTGTTTCGCGCAAGACCAACCTGCACCGGTTCCAAATCTTCCGCACAACGCTGGGCAAAAGCCTCAAAATAGAGGACCCGAACGAAATCGTATTTCGGTTTGTCGGACTCTTCGATACAGTTTCTTCGTTTCAGGAGGGACACCCCATTATGGATAACGTGGGGTACCACAATTTCCGCAACGATGTGGCGGAGCTGGACCTAGCTATGGGCGACACCGTGCGCAAAGCGGTGCACCTGACGGCCGGCGATGAGAACCGAACCAACTTTGCCCTCACCACCATCGGCAGTACCGTGAAAGCGGGAAAGGGCTTTGAGCTACGTATGCCGGGCGCACACTCCGACGTTGGCGGTGGATACGCCCAAAAAGAAACCGAAGAACGCCAGTTGGGCAAAGCCAAGGAGCGGCAATGGCTCATCGAAGAGGGCTGGTATGCCGGACCCGATGGCCAGGAAAAAGACATCAAGCACTGGCAGGAAACCCGCTACATATCCACTCCCTATGGCTATGGCGGCACTTCGTATAAAGTGGACCTTGAGGTGGGTTACCGGACCGTGCCGTATAATTATCAGTTCATTCCGCTGGCCATTATGCTGGCGCTGGCCGAGAAGCAGAGCTTTTATGGCAACCCTGCCTTTTCCCGCTCCGACCCGCAACGCAGCATCCGGGTAACGGTGCCCGACGACTTACAACCCGTGCAGGCCGAACTGCTAAATTTCGCGCTTCAGCACGATGGCGCACATAGCCTGGCGGTGACGGTGCCGCAAATCAAGTGGTTGCGCAACAAGTACCTGCACCGTTCGGCCAGCGGTTCAATTGGCAAGGGGGCCAATTACGTTGACGGGCTGCCTAAGCGCCACATCATCCACGACACCGATGGCTAGAGTCTTCCCGCCGCAATTGGTTGTCGGCAGTTCTATGGTCCGCTGGCACTTTTCTATGCTACTCTTGCTCGGGGGGCTTCTGGCCAGCCCCTGGGTTTTTTCTTCGTGCCAGCACTCCGCCATGAGCGACTATAAAAGCGAAAAGTTTCACCTTTCGGCCAGCCCGGCCGCGCCCGATGGCTACCAGATGGTGATTTTCACCGGCACCTTTCACCGTTCGGACGGCCGGACCTTCCCCGTCCCGTCCGGCCATCGCCTCATCAGCAGTTGGCAAGGCTCCGGAATTTCGTGGGCCGTGGGCGATGCCGAGCAACCGGCCCCCGACAGCCTGGCCCTGGTGTGGTACTCCACCACTGAGGACCAGTTCTACGAAGGCCATTTCCTGATACCCCAGCAGCGCATCCACGCCTTGCTGAAGGCGGGCTTCTGGAACACAGAGGAACAAGAGCAGCAAACCTACGACGAGTTGACCGTGCTGGCCGGCCTGAAAGGGATGGCCGTGGTCTGGCTCACGGGGAGTAAGAATAGGGTGTTGATAGGCCGTTTCCAGGCCCAGGAGACCGCAAGCCGGTTTCCGAACCAGAGTTCCCAGGAGCACGCCCAGATGTTGCAGGAAGAACGCGCGGAACTCTCGCCGGCCGTGCAACAGGAAATCCGCGAAGGCACCATCAGCGCCAAGCGGTGGGACGACTACCTGCGGGTTTACCCCTGGAAAGTTGCCTTTAACCAGCCCCTGAAGCTGTATAACTATGGCCTGGACTATCTCAACGGCGAGCGCACCAACTACCCGGCTACGCGTGACATGGCCCAGTATGCCCGCGGCGTGCTTGAACCCAGCCTTAAATCCGTCCCCCGCGACCTGGACCTGTTTGTGGAAACGGAAGCGGGGCAGCGGTACGAAATCCGAGTGGTGACTTTCGACGAAAACGAAACGATGGACGCTTTTCAGACTTTACACCAAACTGATGAACAAGCGGCTATTACACTACTGGTTGAACTCGACAGGCCTGTAAGGAAAGTACAACTGGTATTGGAGAATGGCCTGCAAAAGATTCCGCTATCTAGCACTAAAGTGGAAATTTTTGCTGCTGAATAAGCGACGAACTTTTGTTTACCTGTCTCATAGACTTACTCGCCAGACCCGCGCCGGCTGGGCCGCATCCGCGTGCGCTACTACTGGCCCGTGGCCCGGCCAGCCGACGCCGAGTCGGCGTGGCTGCGGGTGAGCACGCCCTACGCCGGCGACGGCAAGGGCTAGCTCTTCACGCCCGAAGTGGGCTCGCAGGTGCTGGTGAGCTACGAGCACGGGCTGGCCGAGTTCCCCGTGGCGCTGGGCAACCTCTTCCACCCCCAAAACAAGCAGGGCACCGCCCACAGCCCGGCCCAGAACCACCTCAAGGGCCTGCAAACGGCCGGCGGCAACAAGTTCGTGCTCAACGACGCGCCCGGCGCCCAGACCATCCTGCTCTCCAACGCCAACAACAAAGACACGGCTATTTTGGTCGATTTCAAGGGCGATGGCAGCATTACCATCAAGAGCAACGGGCCTATCAACTTGGTATCGGGCGACACCATTACCTTGGAAGCCAGCAAGAACATCGAACTGCGGGCCGGCGGGGACATTAACATTGCGGCGCAGAAAAACCTGTCAGTAGCCGCTCGGGAAGAAAGTATCACGGTGAAGGCACAGAAAGAATTGCAACTCACGGCCGTCAGCGACGACCTGACCCTGGATGCATCCAGCAAAAAGGTCATCACCAAAGCAGTCGATAACATTGAAATTACCTCCTCGGGGGTCGTGAAAGTGAGCGGGCAGGATGTGAAACTCAACAACCCAGGGTAGCGCCATGACTTCGCCCCCGGTCACTACCCTGCTGTCATCCTTGGCGGTTTATGGGCCTGTTCGTCAGGCTGAGCAACTTCCGCATCCGGAAGGACACGCGTTGCCCGTGCGGCTGGCTTTGCAGGCCACGCCGCCCGAAGGGTTGCGCTACGCCCTCATCTCTTTTTGGGAAGCGCGCCACGCGGGCCGCGTGCAACGCACCACGCTAGAAAAAGAGGTGACCCTGCACTACGTGCCGGTTGGGGCCGGGTCGGCCCGGCTCACGTACCGGGAGGCCCCGCCCATACTGCGCAAGCCCGACCTTTCGGCTTTCGAAAAAGCGGTGTTGCTGCTGGCCTCGCTCTACCAGCATTTGGAGTTGGATGTGTCGGCGGCGGGGAAATTGCTGGCGCTGCGCAACCACGCCGCTGTTTTGGAAACCTGGCGGGCCGTGGAGCAGGAGCTGGTGCGCCGCTCGGGGGGTGACGATGACGTGACCCAGGACTTGCGAGCGGCGGTGAGCGCGCTGCTGCAAGGCCCGGCTAACCTGCTGGCTTCGCTGGGCTACGACTATGCTTTTGGCTGGCTATTGCCTGATTTTTACGGGCAGCGGTTCGAAAGCGGCTGGCGCTACAGCCAGCCCCGGCGCTTTGGCCGCTTTTTCGCGGAAGCCGACCTGTGGTTTACCGAGCGTCTGGAGTTGGGAAGCGCGCCAGCCGCCGGGCAAGCCACGCTACACCTGAGCGGCCCCTTCGACACCGCCCGCACCGACCTGGCCGCCGTGGCCCAACAAATGGACGCCGAGCGCGCCGCCGCCGGGGCTGCCGGCCCGGCCACCGACCCGGCGGCGGTAAGCGGCGCATACAAAGCCACCTACCAACTCGACCAGGCCACGGGCTGGCCCCTGGCGCTAGATGTTTCGGTGCGCTGCCAGGCGGGGGCCGGCTACGGCAAAGAATACTTTTTTCGTCTCGAACAACTGCCTGCCTCATGAGCCAGACCGGACAAGAATACGTGTGCCACGGGGCCATCTGCCGCTGCGACAAGGGCACCCTCCCCAGCCAGCTCCAGGTGCTGGCCAACCAGACCGTGGCGCTGCAAGGCAAGGCGGTGGCCACCACCCTCGACAAGCTGTTCCTGCCCTTCGGCACGTGCGCCGTGAAGAACAACACGCCCTGCGTGCCCATGCTCCTCTTGTGGCAGGACTACTTCGACAAGGTGAGCCTGGTGGCCCCCGGCTGCCACCCGCTGCTGGAAAAAAGCACCATCCGGTGCGCGCTGGGTGGGCAAGTCAGCATCTTGAATACGCTGCAGCTAGCGGTGCCGCTGCCCCCGCTGCCCGCACAGCAGGAAAGCACGCGCACCAGCATCCTGAGTTTGTGCCCGCTGCTGCTCCATCCGACGGACCCCGCCTAGTTTCACGCGTAGCTGCCTTTCCAACCAGCCCATCATCTGCCTGGTCCTATGAATAGTCCCTATCGTACCCCCTTTCCGGCATCCTGCTAAAGCACGGTCCCAAGCCGCGCACCGGCATGGACAAGATGGTGATTGGCAAGCCCCCCGGCCGCCAAAACCAGACGGGTATTCCCGTCACCATAGCCATCTTCTTCGACGGCGCCGGCAACAACCGCAACAACGTGGCCCAGCGCCACATGGTGCAGCAGAACACGCAAGAGGAAGACGGCATTCGCCGTAACGACAGCTTTCCTACGCATGGCCTCAAGAAAGATGGCAGCCTGACTAACTCCAGCTACGCCGCCGGCTATTCCAACGTCTCCATTCTGGAACGACTAAACATCAAACGGGAGATTCCGAACCGGGAAATCTCGCTGTACGTGGAAGGCATCGGCACAACGGACAATGAGGGCGACGATACGAAGGGTTCGGGCTTTGGGAAGGGCGACACCGGTGTTCGCGGCAAGGTGGAGCGGGGCGTGATGCTGCTAGCGGAAAAGATTGCGAAGGTTATAGAGAAAAACAGAAATTCTTACGTTAACCAAATCACCATCGACGTGTTCGGCTTCAGCCGGGGGGCGGCGGCGGCGCGGCACTTCGTGGCCCAGATGCGCGACAAGAAGCACCCGCTGCCCGTGCGCCTGGGCACGCCTGAGGCGCAGATTGTCATCAAGTTCGTGGGCTTGTTCGACACGGTGTCGTCCGTGGGCTACGGGCTGGGCTTCGGCAGCAACGTGAAGGAGTTGGGGCTGGACCTGGGCGGGGTGCCCCAGAAGGTGGTGCACCTGACGGCGGGCAACGAGTACCGCCAGAACTTTTCCCTCACCGACATCACCTCCTCGCTAGGCGTGGGCTACGAACTGACCCTGCCGGGGGTGCATTCCAACATCGGCGGCAGCTACGGCGAGCACGAAGACGAGGTGCGCAAGCTGCACCTGTGGGAGCGCGAGGCCCTCATCGCCCAGGGCTGGTACACCAAGGAAGAAGCCCCCGTGCACGAGGACCCCGTCTACGACGAGTACGGCCAGCAGATTGGCACCCGCCAGTGGGCGGTGGGCACGCGCAAGGGCCTCGACCAGGACTACCAGTTCATCCCCCTGCGCATCATGGCCGAGAACGCGAAGAAACTCAGCATGGACTTGGAGGCACTGGCTGGGGACTACGCCAAGTACGCCATTGCCCCCACCCACCCGCTGGCTCCGGTGCAGGCAGCCATCCTGAACCAAATGAAACCGCACAAGGCCCACGGGCGGCACGCGCTGGTGCTGCACGACGAGTGGAGCCAGATACCGCCCGGTGCCGATGTCAAGCCCTTGGCCCTCACGCCGGGGCAGGCCGTGATGGTGCGCCACTGCTACTTGCGCCGCTCGGCCAGCATCGGCATCCAAGGCCTGGCCGATGGCTGGGACCGCAAGGGCATGGGCGAGCGCCGCGATGAAAACAACCGCCCCCACCGCGACATCTATCCCGGCTAACGCCGCCCGCCCATGCGCTTTTCGTTGCTCGCCCGCCTGGCCCTGCTGGCTGCCTTGGGCCAAGTGCCCGCCGCCTGCGGCCAGTCCGCTCCCTCTTCCTCTTCACCGCACCGCATGCAGAAGTACCAAACCGAAAAGTTCCGGCTGTCGGCCGGCCCCTGCGCCGCCGACGGCTATTTTGTCATGATTCAAAGCGCGAGCTTCATCAACTCCCAAGGCACGGGCTTTCCCGTGCCCAGCGGGCACGTATTGCGTAGTACCTGGGGGGCGTCGGGCACGGCGTGGGCGGTGGGCGACGAGTTCCAGGCCGTGCCCGAGCGGCTCGCCATGCTCTGGTTTTCCTACGCCGAGGACAAGTTCTACCAAGGCGAGTTCGCCCTGCCCCAGCAAAAGCTCCACGACCTGCTCAAGCAAGGCAGTTGGGACCTGCGCAAGCAAAAGCAGGTGGGCTACGACGAGTTCACGGTGTGCGTGCTGCCCAAGGGCGTGGCCGTGGTCTGGCTCACGGGCGGCAACCAGGTGCTCGTTGGCCGCTACCAAGCCCAGGAAACCCACCCCTCCGCCGAAGATTATCAGCGCTACTACGGCGAAGCCAACCGGGCGGAGTTTGTGCAAATGCGCCGCGAGCAGATGCCGGCCCGCGTGCAGGCCGAAATCACGGCCGGCACGCTGAGCACGAAAAAGTGGGACGAGTACCTGAAAACGTACAACTGGCAGGTCGCCTTCAACGTGCCCTTCTCCCTGCGCCAATACGCCCTCTACGGGGCCAACGCCGAGCGCTTCACCGACCCGCTCACCCGCGACGGCCTGGACGTTTACCGCCAGTTTGTGCTCACGCCGGCTCTCAAGCCCGTGCCCCGCCGGTTTTACCTCCACGGCCAGGCCGAGCACGGTGCGCATTACGAGGTGCGCGTCAGCGCCTTCGACGAGGCCGAAACCCAAGCGGCTTTCCGGGTCCTGCACGCGGCCAGCCCGACAAGCCCGATTACGCTGCTCTTCACCCTGGACAAGCCCTTTCAGAAGGCCACCATGACCCTGCAAAACGAAGCCAAGGCGATTCCGCTCACCAAAACTAAGGTCGAAGTATTTGACGAAGACTAAGCAGCCGGTGCGGACTTTCTTATCTATGAACCTGATTGCGCGCATTCTCCTGTTGGCCACTGGGCTAACCCCAACTTGGGCCCAATCCCCCGCTATGCCCGCTGCTGCCCCGCCCGTGGAAACGTTCCGCCTCTCGACCGGCCCGTGCGCGGCCGAAGGCTACCCGATGACCATCCAGTTCGGGGCCTTCGTGCGCCCCGACGGCAAAACCATGCCCGTGCCCGCGGGCCACACGCTGGATGGCATCTGGGGCTTGTCGAACATCGGGCAGGTGGTAGGCGACGAGTTCCAGCCCGTGCCCGAGCGCCTGGAAATCCTCTACTTCTCCTACCTGGAGGACACCTTTTACGAGGGCAACTTCGCCCTGCCCCACGAGCGCCTGCGCGCGCTGCTGCGCACCGGCTTCTGGCACCGCCGCAAGCAGCAGCAGCTCACTTACGAGCACCTGACGGTGTGCGTGTTGCCCAAGGGCGTGGTCGTGGTGTGGCTCGATGGCATAGGCCGGCAGGTGCTGGTGGGGCGCTACCAGGGCACCCGCTCGGACGTGGACTTCCGCCGCTTCTACCCCAAGTCCGACCGCGCCGCGATGCTGCGCCAAAAGCTGACCGCCGCCCCGCCCGCCGTCCGGGCCCAGGTGCAGGCCGGCGCGCTCACCACCCGGCAGTGGGACGCCTACCTGGTTCAGTACCCCTGGCAGGTGGCCTTCAGCCAGCCCCTCACGCTGACTTCCTACCAGGTCAACTTCCTCTCGGGCGAGTACATCGCCGAGCCCGAAACCCGCGAGATGGCCCCCTACCTGCGGGCCATCCGCACCCCCCAGGCCCGGCCCGTGCCCAGCAGCCTCACGTTCGCCGTCGCCGACGAGGCCGGCCACAAATACACCCTGCGGGCCAGCCCGCTGGACGAGGCCGAAACCCAGGCCGCCTTCCAGCAGCTGCACGCCGCCCACCCGGCCGCCCCCGTCACGCTGCTCGTCGAGACCGACAAGTACGTCAAGGCCGCCAGCTTCGTGCTCGAAAGCGGCGGCCAGCGCATCCCGCTCACCAAAAGCCCCGTGCGCATTACCGCCCTAAACTAATGCCGTGCCCCCCTTCCGCCGCTTGACGGTGTATTATCACTGGCCCGTGGCCCGGCCGGCCGACGCCGAGTCGGCGTGGCTGCGGGTGAGCACGCCCTATCCGGGCCACGGCAAGGGCTAGCTCTTCACGCCCGAAGCGGGCTCGCAGGTGCTGGTGGGCTACGAGCACGGGCTGGCCGAGTTCCCCGTGGCGCTGGGCAACCTCTTCCACCCCCAAAACAAGCAGGGCGCCGCCTACAGCCCGGCCCAGAACCACTTGAAGGGAATGCAGACGGCCGGTGGCAACAAATTCGTGATGAATGACGCGGCTGGCGCGCAAACCATTCTCATTTCCAACGCCAACAAGAAGGGCACGTCTATCCTGGTCAGCTTCGAAGGCGACGGCAGCGTGTCCATCGCCACCAACGGGCCCATCAACCTGACCTCGGGCGACAGCATCAGCATCGAGGCTAAGAAGAACATCTCGCTCCGGGCCGGCGAAGACATCACCCTGGCCGCCAAGAAAAACATCCTGGCCGAAACGCAGGAGGAAAGCATTGGCATCCGGGCCAAAAAGGAGTTGTTGCTCACGGCCGTCAGCGACGACCTGACCCTGGAAGCGGCCGGCAAAAAGCTGGTGGCCAAGGCGGCCGGCAACGTGGAGATTAGCGCGTCGGGCGTGGCCAAAATCAGCGGGCAGGACGTGAAGCTCAACAACCCCGGCTAACCGCCGCGGCCGCCCCCGCGGGCCCCGTGCGTGCGGCGCCAGCTTCCCCGAAACGTAGTGCGTTTGCTCATGCCGTCTTCCCCAGATTCACTTTCCGCAGCGGCCGTGGCCATCGGTTTCCCATCGGAAACGGCGGGTTACGCGCCGCGCTACGCCGAAGCGAACCCGTATGCGGACGGGTTGCACGCGCCGGCCCGACTGGTGCTGCACGCAGTGCCGGCCGGCGTGTCCTACGCGGTTGTTTCTTTTTGGGAGGAGCGGCTGCCGGGCGCCGTCACTCGCACGACCATCGAGAAAAAAGTTCACCTAACGGTCGCGCGCCAGGGCGGACACTTGCGCGTGGCGTATGCGGCCGCCCCGCCCGTGCTGCGCCAGCCCGACCTCTCATCATTCGAGCGGGTGCTGCTGCTGCTGGCCGAACTTTACCAGCGCCTGGAACTGCGCGTGACGCCGGCCGGCCAAATCGCGGATGTGCTCAACGGCGCCGAGGTCCGGCACACCTGGGAGCGGGTGCGGCAGGAGCTGGTGCGTCGCTCCGGCGGCGGGGACGAGTTCACACAAATCCTAATGGCCGGTTTGGACGAGCAGCTGCGCCGGCCCGGGGCCCTGCTGGCCTCGCTGCGCCTCGACTACTTCTTCGGCTTTTTGCTGCCCAACGTCTACGAGCAACGTTTCGAAAGCGGCTTCCGCTACGGGCAGGCCCGCTGCTTCCCGCAGTTCTTCGCGGGCCAGGACCTCTGGTTTGGGGAGCGGCTGGAACTGGCCCCGCCCACGGCCCCGGAGCGGGTGGCCCTGCGCCTGCGTGGCCAGCCCGACCCCGCCCGCACCAACCTGGCCGCGGTGGCCCGGCAGCTGGACGCGGCCCGGCGCCTGCTGGCCCCCGACGCCCAGGCGGCCCCCACGCCCCCGCAGGCGCTATGCCTGGCCTACGAGGCCACGGCGGAGCTGGACGCCGCCACCGGCTGGCCGGTGAGCGTGGAAGCCTCGGTGCGGTGCGGGGTCACCGACGGCTACGGCAAAGAATACTTCATTCGCCTCGAACAACTCCCTGCCTCATGAGCCAGACCGGACAAGAATACGTGTGCCACGGGGCCATCTGCCGCTGCGACAAGGGCACCCTGCCCAGCCAGCTCCAGGTGCTGGCCAACCAGACCGTGGCGCTGCAAGGCAAGGCGGTGGCCACCACCCTCGACAAGCTGTTCCTGCCCTTCGGCACGTGCGCCGTGAAGAACAACACG
>Ga0123336_10000485_pt1 | contig 40033 bp, 34 predicted proteins | sample SSSSmetaG_FD_96466 | JGI IMG/M metagenome (GOLD analysis project Ga0123336, IMG submission 96466) | Glacier valley bacterial and archeal communities from Borup Fiord, Nunavut, Canada, to study Microbial Dark Matter (Phase II) - ​SSSS metaG | ecosystem: Environmental > Aquatic > Freshwater > Ice...
ATTTAATGCAGTTGCACCAGGTAAAGATTCTGCTACGGCAAATATATCTATAATTTTCTCTTTATCTACCCACTTTTTTTCCTCTACTACTTCACGCTCAATGAGAGGAATCATGGAATATCCCCCACCGAAACCTACACATCCGAGCTTCAAAAAAGAAATGAAAATCTCAAATAACAATTTCAGACTAGATTGTTGCATTTCTATACACCTTTCAATAGATATTTTATTTTATACTTTTATCCATTTTGTTCATAACTAGTTGAAAGACAGTTGTCTTTATAAAATATAAAATAATGGAAGCTAGCAGATTCACCAAATAACATAAAACAAATATTAACTAGCTCCCATTATTTTATAATTAAAGTACAAAATCAACCGTGGAAACCACAATCCATATGTCCGTTTGTACCATCATAAGGCTCATTTTTCATACAAAGATGGACAGAAGCGGTCTTATATGTCAGAGGTAACGCCAGAATATTTGGGTTTTCTCCAACAAACTTCTTTTTCGCATCGCTGAGTGCTTCCTCAAAGGTCGCTCTAGTCTTAAGTCCCATACCTCTTGCAAAGCCTGGTTCCTGTGCACCAACAATGTAAATGGCAGCAGTGTTCATCTCTGCAATATGTCCGCAGCTTATCATGGAGAAGCCGTGGAAGGGATGGAAGGCGTTGCTGTAGCGATATTTCCTTATATATTCTTCATTAGTGGCAAAATACTCACCATAACGATCCATATCAGCCAATGTATTCATATGATCTTCCTGAAACATTTTGTACATCTTAGGTAGGTAAGGCCATAATTCCTCATGGAAGTATCCGTTGCATATAGATGAACAAATAATAACACAATTATCTTTTAAAACTCTCTTATGACGAATGATCTGGGCAGAAAGTGCCTGCATCATCATAATTGGGTTGGTACCCATGCCTTCACCATAATGAAAGAATTGTGGCATACCAAATACCATTACATCATATTTTTTCTCGGCCCAATGGACATAGGTACGTTTATCCGCTGTTTTCCAAGAAATTGGTTGCATCTCTTCTGCATAACCGCTGTTTATTTCAATTTGTCTGGATTTAGTATCAAGCACAGCATCACAACAGAAGAATTTTTTATTCATGCATTTTTCCATATGCTGACCGATTTCATCAAATTTACTTCTCATCAGTGAATGCCCGCTGGCAGGGGTAAAATCTTTGCGATGCATTACCTCAGGTACATGATGGGAAGCAATGCTGCGCCAGTGGGTAATGCCTGTAGCACAGTGCTTATAGCCACCTGAGTATCCACCATAAGGATTACCCTGTGTGTGTCCAATTAATATAGCAACATCTGATTCATAGACATACTTGTTCATAAGCACAGGGTCACCACGGTCTGTAGTTCCCAGATCCACAAGGTGTTCATAATCCTCACTGTCATGATTCATAATCTGATGTGAATACCAGAACTCATTATAAAGTTCAGGCCCTAAAACATTATATATTTCTTCCTTAGTGTTCTTTCGGTGAAGGCCGTTAGAACAAATAAGGAGAATGTCCTTTTTCTCAACTCCTGCTTTATATAACTCATCCAGAATAATAGGAATTGAAACCTTGCGGTGAGCTGTCGGTTGCTCCCCACCCTTTACTCTGTCAGGGAAAATAATAGCTACTTTTGATCCCTTTTTAGCCAGTTTGGAAAGAGGCTCCATGCCTATAGGGTGCAGTATAGACTCTCTTGTAGCCTCCACAATCTTGTCTTCCGGAATACAAGGAGGATCCGGCACAGTTACACCTGGTATAAAAACATCTGTATTATCCGGTAAATTTGCAGTCATAGTTCCTTGGCCATATTCAAAATCCAGTTTCATAAATAATCTCCTCTCAATCTACTCCATATATTTGTCAATAATAATTTTCAAATCTTCAACATAAAAACCAATCTCACCTGAAAAATGTGTGAGAGCAACCAGTCCACCATCAATGGTATCAATGCTAGATATCATAGCTGCATTTTCTTCTTTCAAACCCCCACCGTAAACTACGGGAACTTCAAAGCCATATAACTCTTTAACTTTACTTTTGATAAAACTTGAAACAAATGATATATACTCCTTGCCCGGAGGTGTTTTTCCTGGCCCAATTGCCCAGATGGGTTCATATCCCATAACTATTTTACGCTCTGGCATGTAATCCTTCAAACCACGAAGGCCTCTCTCCAGCTGTCCAGATAGCGCCTTTTCTATACTTTTCTGCTGCTCATCAAAGCTACCTTCGCCACGTTCTTCAGCAGTTTCTCCTATGCAAAGCAAAACGTCCATTCCCTGTTCAAAGGCCGACAAAGCCTCACTATTAATCAAATTATCTACTGCTTCTAAACAGCGCTCTCTAGTTGTGTCGTTTTGGTTCCAGTCTGCTTGATACGCTCCAATAATCTCCTGTTTATCCCGACGTTCCTCTGAGTGTCCGATGATTGACCATCTGCAACCCATCTGGTAAGCACTGGCAGCTGGCATATTCGAAGTAAAAGCACCAAAGTTCTTACCTGCTTTGATATTTTGACGAAACACGCTCTGACAGCCTACCTTTAAATTAAATCTACGACTCTCAGTATATTCAGCCAGCTTTTTTTGAGCTGGAATTATTAACGCTTCCGGCACCAGATATACAACATTTACATCTTTAAGAGAACCGATTCCTAGCTCAACGCTCTTGGAAACCACCTCTTCAATCCATTCAGCGGCATTGTCACTTGGACATACGCCCCCTTTTTCACGTGGGACATCAAAACGCTTCAGGTTAATAAATATCTCTATCATTCCGTATTATCTCCTATTCTATAGTATCTTTATTAGTTAAAGAAAAGATATAATTCATATTTCAATATCTATAACAGTATTTTCTTCATCTTATAAACAGATTATTTGTTAAACCATACAAATTGAGGCAATTCCCCGCCAACAAGAGGCTTACACCATTCTACAAATTTCGCTGTTACACTTTTGCCATCCTCTGAAATGAACTCCTTTGGCATAGGACGTTCATGTAGCATTACGTCTTCAATAGGAATCTCAATAGTTTCTATTCTATATGGTGATGTACTGACACGCTTAAAGCCAATCATAATCCCTGTCTTTTCTGCAATAGCTGCTTTACATGCTTCGGCACCTGCTAAGATGGCCTCTTCACGGTCCACTGAGGATTGATACGGAATAGATGACCTTCCTGCTATTCCCGGCTTTTCACTTCGCGCTTTTATACCAAGCTTTTTAATAACCAATTCTGCAAGGTGAGCACCTACATCACCAAAATAGGTAGATCTTCCAGTTTGGAAAATAGGATCAACAATCGGTGTACCATCAGCTTTTTTTAAGCCCTCACTTGCAACTACCACGGCATGTCCATATTTATCATACAGACTTTTTACATCTTTTAAGAAAGCATCCTCATCAAAGGCAATTTCCGGGAGATAAATCAGGTGCGGCCCCGCTTCCTCATCTTTTTTCGCCAGTGCGGCCGCCGCAGTAATCCAACCAGCATTTCTGCCCATGGCTTCTATAATACAAACATGAATAGGCATTGACCTAACATCCTGAGAAATCTCTGTAACCGTCTGGGCAATAAAACGTGCTGCACTGCCATATCCGGGGCAATGATCGGTAATCGCAATATCATTATCTATTGTTTTTGGAATTCCTACAACACAAATACCATGTTTCTTCGCTGCATGGTAGAGTTTACCACAGGTGTCCATTGAACCGTTACCACCATTAAAAAGCACATATTTAATATTGTGTTTTATAAAAATCGAAATCATAGTTTCATAATCTTCAGGCATTAACGGAGTTCTTGACGTTCCTATGGATGATGCTGGCGTTTGCTTTAGAAGCTCCAGTTCATGCTGTGGCACAGTTGCGAAGTCAATAAAATTTTCCTTGAAAATTCCTGCTGTGCCTCCAAGTGCGCCATAAACACATCCGATTTCCTCGTGCTTTCCTGCCTCTATAATCGCACCATAGAGAGAGGAATTAATAACAGCGGTTGGCCCGCCTCCATGTATAATCAGTAAATTCGATTTCAAGTTATTCCTAGCTCCTTTCCGATCAATCCTTATTGAATAATCAAATACCCTTTTTATACTTTTCTGCCATTTCATCAAGTGTAACGCACTCTACCAGAGGCATCTTTCCTACTGAACCAAATCCAACTATCAGTGCTCCAACAACTTCTTTTAAGCCACGCTCTACACTATCTACTATTGCAGCCACATCATCATCCGGTATAATGCCTGTCATAACAGTGTCCATAATAGGAGTAAGGAATACTCGAGGATCATACTGGGACTTCTTCTCTTCAAGCAGTTTATATATTTCTCCTATGGAATTGCTGGTACGCAACTTAGGATAATCCCTGAACAGTTCTTTCATATTTCTTGTAACTGCAAGTCGTATATCTGTATCAACGTTAATTTTTCCAATTCCGCACGGGATAGCTGCTTTTAGTTCCTCTATGGAAATACCATGGGCATTCTGAATGTCTCCACCCATATCATTAATTTCGTTAACAATATATTGTGGAACTGTAGATGAGCCATGTGAAACCAGTACACCAAAGATGTTTTCATGCATCAGACACTCTCTGGCAGCAATTGCAATTTCCTTACGGAGTTTAACATTCTTGCCCTTAACAGCACCATGCATTGTACCGTAAGAAATTGCAAGACAATCAACACCCGTTTTCTTGAAAAACTCGACAACTTTATATGGATTTGTATATGTGGAGTTTGAGGCAAACACATGATCTTCTACACCTGCAAGAACACCAAGTTCACCTTCAACAGAAACCCCTCTTTCGTGAGCATACTTTACCACCTCACGAGTTAATTCGATGTTCTTCTCAAAAGAAAGGGAAGATCCGTCTATCATTACGGAGGTATAGCCGTTGTCAATTGCAACTTTACAGGAATCGTAATCTCTGCCATGGTCTAAATGTAAAACAATGGGAACCCGAGACTGCTCTCCGTATTTTTTCACAGCATTGGCTATATTTTTGGCACCAATTTTTTTGTCCTCGAGAGTGGCATTCAAAAAGTCCTTGCGCCCTCCCATAAATCCGTTTGCAAGATCTGCGCCCTGTAATATAGCAGGTGAACGAAACATCTCGTGTACCTCAATAGCCGCTTTAGCCTGTGCAACTGCGTTAACATTGAAGGCACCCTGTGCAAAACCATATTTTACTGTTGCCTCCAGTAAAGGTCTTAATGGAATTATTGGCATAAAATTTACCCCTTTTCTATACGTTATAGACCTATATATAATTTAAATTTTTTATTTTACTATATTCGTTAAATTTATATTTCATAAACCTTTTTACCGCCGACAATAGTTGCAATAACATCCAATTCATTATTCAGTATTACCAGATCCGCGTCTTTACCAATTGAGATGGAGCCCTTATGATCTTCTATATGCAATAATGTAGCAGGATTAATGGTAAGTAGAGGAATTAACTCTTCAATGCTCTTTCCAGTGAATTTCACCAGATTTTTTAGTGCAGTTCCTGTTGTAAGTGTACTGCCTGCACGGGATCCTCCACCTGCAAGTCTTGCATCGCCATCAACAACTTCCACATCATTTACACCAAGTTTATATTTTCCGTCTGGCAGACCTGCAGCCATTATACTATCCGTAACAGCTATCACTCTGTCCATACCCTTGACCTTTAATAATAAACGTACTACACCTGGATGCAAGTGTCTTCCATCACAAATGGCCTCACAATATATATCAGATTCAAGTGCTGCTCCCATGATTGCCGGAGCATGCTGATGCAAAAGCTTCATTGCATTGAAGGTATGTGTAGAACTGGCAACACCATTTTGGATACACACCATAGCAGTTTCGTAATCAGCACCTGAATGCCCCATAGCTATTGCCGCACCCATGTCCCGAATTTCTTTTATGAATTCAGGTGCACCTTCCATCTCAGGAGAAATCGTAATATATTTGACTCTTCCCTCTGCGGCCTCCTGATATTTTTTAAATAGCGATACATCTGGTTTGCGAAGCAGGTACTCAGGCATTGCGCCCTTATAGTCTGCACAAAGGAATGGGCCTTCCAGGTGGATACCCAAAACCTCCGCTCCGCCAGCATTGTTTTTCATCGCATTAGTAATTTGGTCTATACACCAAAATGTCTGTTCTTCCGTATCAGTGAGCACCGATGTTAGCCATCCTGTAGTACCCTGAGAAGCAAAGAATCGGCTGATTTTACCGATATCCTCTGTTGTTGCGGCGTTCACATCAACCCCGGCGGCACCATGGGTATGTATATCTAAAAAACCGGGTACTACCATACCTTTGTCTGCATTTATTTCAGGAAAAGCTTCTGCATTAACATATTCCTTTTCTATTCCGCTGATTTTTCCATCCTTTACAATGACATTTACCTTTTGAAATGTTCCATTTACTAATACTGATCCGTTTTTTACATACAGATTTTCCATTACGTACTATCCTCCTGTCAAAGTTCTTATTATTATCTTAGCATAGTATCAACTTAAACACGCAACTTTTTACACAAACGTTTGTGTAAAAAATAATTCAATGATATACTAATATTAAATATTTACTTATTTTTTAGTATGTACACCAATGGGGGTTTTTATTTTGACATTAAAAGAACTTGCAAATATGGCAGGGGTATCCGTTTCCACAGTATCCCGAGTTGTCAATAAGAATGACGTTAACGCGGCCAGCAAAGAGGTACGCGATAAGATATGGAATCTCGTTCACAAAACCGGGTATTTACCCAATAGCTCCGCTCAAAATTTGAAAATTGGAACAAAGCTGCCCAATGAACAATTCAAAAAATCCATTGCATGTGTTTTTGCACGCACAGAGGATGGAAAGTCCGACCCATTTTTCTCCCAGATTTTCCGTGCTATTGAACACGAGTGTATGAAGAACGGTTATAAAGTAACTGGTGTCTTCTCTGCTCTCGACTTTAAAATCGCTTCCGAGACTCTTTCCCTATCACAACCTGACGGTGTAATTGTTCTGGGAAGATATTCCCAATCTTTCCTGCAATTTTTGAAAAACCACTATAACAATGTTGTCTATACTGGGTTAAACGCCATTAATGACGGCTATGACCAGGTAATTTGCGATGGCTATAAAGCCGCTAAGGCTGCAGTAAGGCATCTTCACCTGTTAGGCCATTACCACATTGGATATATCGGTGAAAAATCCGTAGAGGCAAGATATCGTGGCTACTATGACGCAATGCAGGAGTTAAAGCTGCACATTGACCGAGAGCACATTATTGACACGGAGCAATCTATGAAAGGCGGATATCTCAGTGGTTTAAAACTTCTAACCGCCATATCAAATTCCACCGATAATATCTCTACCCTCCCAACTGCAGTTTTTTGTGCGAATGATATTACAGCAGTAGGTTTTATGAAAGCAATGAACGAAAAAGGGGTGGCAATACCTAAAGATATCTCCATTATAAGTATCGATAATACCGAGATGTGTCAATATACCTCACCAATGCTCACAAGTATTGATATCCCAAAGGAGGACCTGGGTAAATTTACCGTAAAAACCCTTATCGATCGAATTGAAGGTGGACATCGCCTGCCAATCAAGCTTGAAGTTCCATTTACCTTGCTTAGCCGAGAAACCTGCGCTCCGCGGAAAAAGCCATGAAACTTCATGGACTAGCTAGCTATTTCATTTATCCTAACCTAGGTTTGCAACAAATTCTGTGATGGAAATTTTTGCATCAGGATGATTCTGAATCAGGGTTACTGGAAAGTGCGCACTGACTTCTCCATAACAAGCCTTGCGTACCACTGCACGATGCCAGTCACGGAAACATGCCAGACGAATTTTTCTAGCGGAATAGATTTCATTTATTCCTACCGTAACACAATAATATGGCATGGCGTCCACCGCACCGTTCAAGTCTCCAATAGAGTTAACTGCTCTGGTCTCTTTAGAGATTTCCAGAACTCTTGTCTGAAGCTTCAAAAACTCTTCAGGTGAAAGCTCATCCTGTGGCTCATTAAACGCAACATGACCAGTAATACCGATACCGCCAAAGGCGATATCCACACCACCTAGTTCCTGAATCAACTTCGGAATACGTCCTGTATCTCTAGGGTCTGGGAAAATACGCTGGCTTTCTGGCATAACAAGCTCTGGTTTAATTTTTGTATAGACCATTTTGTCCATAAAACCACGGAAACTCAGCTTATTACTCTTGTCAATCCATTGTTTATTATCATCAAGATACTCATCCATATTTATAAAGTAAACATTCTTAAGACTAATATTTTTGCTGTTAATAATATCTACAAAAAGTGGATATTGCCCTACAGGTCCTACTGGACAAATAAACACAGTTTTTCTATTCTGTTCATTATTTCTCACAATCTCATCAACCATTTCCTGGGCCATAGCAGCAAATACATCTTTGTTCTCAGGAAGGATAACCAACGGAATCTTTGGACTGCTTTGCAGTTCTTCTTTTGTATAATTAAAATAGTTTTCTTGCATCATATATTCTCCTTTTCTTATTTAAAATAAATGCTCAATATTAAGATCTCTAATTATCTGGACAATTTCTTTTGATCTACGACATCCAAATTTCCGAAGCAGACTTTTTATTTGTGTTTTTATGGTAACTATTTCTACACAACGGATTTCTGCGATTTCATGCACCTTTTTGTCCTGCAACAGTAACCGAATCAATTCTCTCTCAGCTGTGGTCAAATGTGAAACATTCTCTATAAAAAACAGAAGACTACGTTCCGATCTACGAAGTCTTGAATATTCCTGCATTATCTTTGCCTGAATATTCGCCTCCATAATAGGTGTTCCCTCATAAGCACTATGAATATGACGCAAAAGATCTTTATCACTGCCACCTTTAACTACATAATCCACAGCACCAGTACCCATTGCGGTAAAGATCATATTCTCCGTTTCATGAGCAGTTAAAAAAATTATTTTTTGCTCTGGTTTTTCTTCGCGAATTTTTTCTGCTGCAACAATCCCGGCATTTAAATTTTCCATTTCTATATCCATTAAAATCATGTCACAATCATTATCCAGAGCAAGTCTTCTTATTTCACTCCCGCTGTTGGCAGCACCAATAATTATCATATCGCTTTGTGAATTGATAAGTTCGCATAAATCTTCACGGAGTAAGTCAAAATCCTCCGCAACCATTATTCTTATTTTTTCCGCCATTTTAACCTACCCTTCCATTTAAAATTCTTCTTCCTCTTATTATATCGTGGTAGCATGATAAAAAAGCTTGTTCCTTTACCTCTATTGCTTTCTAAACGGAGTACTCCCAAGTGGCTTTTTACAATCTGCCGTACATAGTGAAGCCCCATTCCCCAATTAAAATTTGTATTTTTGCTTGTGTAGAATGGATCGAAAATTTTCTTTTGACTACTTTTGGGAATTCCGATACCATTATCCCGGACTTCAATAACTATATAAAGCCGCTCATCGTGGATTATTAGCTCGACTTTCCCATCTGCCTCTTTGTCTGCGGCTATTATAGCTTCCTGTGCATTGACTAACAAGTTGTAAATTGCTTCTCCCAAATGGGCTTTGTCCGCTAAAACCGTTGCTGAGATTTCTGCCGTTTCCCATACCTTAACCTCCGGAAATTTTTGATGAAACCGATAAATCGCCTGTTCTACTATTTTATCCACGGAAATAGGAGTAAGGGATATTGAATTAGACTTAATGCTGCGATAAAGTTCTTCCATACGCTCTAGCATGCTTTCATTCATTTGGCTAAACATATCGGTGTAATTTTTAAGCGTTTCTAAATCTGGGTTTTCTTCTGCAAAGACCTGGTTAATTTTTTTACTCACCACTCTGGTGGAAAGCAGCTGATTTTTTATACTATGTACAAATACAGATGCACCCAAACTGGCAGTGTCAAATTTGCGTTTCAGTTTTATATCTTCCTGATCTGCCTGGAAGTTAATCTGTGTATAGCCGGCGATATTCCAAAACCCAAGCACTACAAGCAAAATAGTAGCAATCGTAATCAAAACCCATCCAGCCATCGACAGTGATGGGTTTGCATAAGTCAGCCCGCTTACCCACAGATACTGAGAGCCGTACAACTGATACACCTGAATAGGATCCTGTACGCAGTAAAGTCCATACAGCAAAGCCAAACTTATATGAGAAAGCAGGATATATCGAAATTTTCTATTATAATATAACATTGTAATAGAAATATATTCGTAGATAAGCAAAAAGCAGGCAAGCAAAATATATAATAAAATCCAAACCAACATTGCTTCCATCAAAATCTTTTGAAGTTCAAACCGACTACGAACAGCACTATAAAACACATTGGGATAATAGAGAATTAGGGATAAAACAGGAGGAAGCAATAAAAACTTTATCCATGTATTATGCCTGCGGATAAAAGGAATCATCGAATAATTTATTGCAATTAACAACAAAAAACAGGGAAATAGATACCTGCCAATAGCAATTATATACCCTAGCTTATCAAGGGTTATAATCTTGTACTGAATCCAGTTCCTGATTTTGGGAGACAGAAAAAGAAAAGCCTCTTGAGCACTATTCAGTCCTCCTATTTTTGCAGTATAAATAATAATGCCAGAAAACATTAATATCAAACTGCCGCAAAGACCCAAAAGCAAGAAAGCATTTTCATCTCTTTTTACAATCACAAGTACAATGGAAACAATAGCAATAAACACCAAAATCAATATAAGCATATCTGGATCCTCATTTTCTCATAACTGCCTCTTCATCTATTCTTCTCATTTTATCACTTTTTATCGGAGATATATAATGTCTCCCAAAAGAATAAAGCGTAACACTTGTTTGTAAAGCACAAACCGGATTTTATAATTCACTGGTTCGTAGCTCATCTCCAAATTTGTGTTACGCCTATTTTTAACTTTTCATTATCAACCATACTTAATTAAATAGTAACTATTTTTTATTTGCCTCGTATGCTTTAATTATTATGTCTGGTGAGAAGTAGGTGTCAACATTCACAGCCTTTTCCAAAGCTCCACTAGTTACAAAGGACTTCTGCTGATTTTCATACCACTTCTTTAGAGTACCATCCTTAGCCATTTTATATATTTCATCAGCTGTCAGCCAATCGCCTTCACCAGTAGTCTGCTCTATAGTTGCAGGATCTTGCTCAATTAATTTAGCAAGCATGTCTGCTACTTCCTTTATATGATCCTTTCTGTATGCCTGAGCCTTTAATATGGCTTTTGTAAAACGGATAAGCTTATCCTGATTATTTTTGTAATAATCGTTTGTAGTTATCCAGCTTCCAGGGAATACCATCTGATCTTTAAAATCACTGTTGGTTGCCAGAGTTATGCATTTGTCACCTAATTTTTCTTTTACTACAACAGTTGACGGGGACCAGATTGCAGCCGCATCAACTTTACCTGTAACCATTGCAGTAACTGCTGCTGATGGATCCATCTGCACTATTTTTACATCACTCTGAGTCATACCTTTTGATGCAAGTGCAAGGTTCAAAATAATTTCACTAGAGGTACCAAGGGAAGTTGCTATTGTCTTACCCTTCAAATCCTCAATAGTTTTAATACCTTTATCTTTGTTAGCCAGAACTTCATCTGCCAGGCTTGTATCATCAATATTGAAAATCATGGCTTGACCTTTTGCCGCTAGAGAATGGGCACCGTGTCCTATCTGGGCAATATCAATATTTCCACTACCCATTGCTGCAATTTCTTCAGGTCCCTTTGAAAACTTAACTGCTTCAATATCGATTCCTTCTTCGTTGAAATATCCCTTATTAATCGCAGTAATCAAAGAACTGGCACTGCCTAGATTAGGCATGTATGCAACCCTTAATTTAATACGAGGAGCCGTAGTTGTTGACGCTTGTGCTGTTGCTTTGGGTTGCCCCGTAGGTGTAGAGTCTTTTGTAGAACTGGCACCACAACCTGCAAGAGTTGAAAGTGTTAATACTGCAGCTACCATTGTGCTTATTAACTTTTTCATTTTTAAATCCTCCCATTATATTAATATTCCCGTTTTATTAAAATGCCGAAGCATTAAAATACATTTACCTTCTTACTTCCAGATATTCCTGATATACTTGACCCCAGATATAATTTTTCAGATCAAGGAATTCCTTTGACATTTTTGTCTCCTGAGTACGAGGATACGGAATATCAATATTAACAATTTCCTTAATACGTCCGGGTCTTGCACTCATAATTACAACTCTCTGTGCCAGAATTATTGCTTCATCAACATCATGTGTGATAAAAAAGCAGGTCTTCCGCTCCTTTTGCCAGGTGTCCAGCAAATCTGACTGAAGCTGGGTTCTCGTTTGAGCATCAAGTGCACCAAAGGGTTCATCCATCAGGAGCACTTCAGGACTTACTGCATAGGCTCTTGCAATTGCTACACGCTGTTTCATGCCACCCGAGAGCTCCTTAGGATAGCTATCAGCGAATTCCTCTAAATCAACCATTTTTATATACTTATCGCAAATTTTACTAACTTCATCCTTTTTTAATCCCTTAAGCTTTAATCCAAATTCTACATTTTTACGAACAGTAAGCCATGGGAATAACGCATATTGCTGAAACACCACGCCACGTTCTGTTCCAGGCCCTACAACTTCTTTGTCATCAACATATACTTTACCGGAAGTAGGCTCCCCTAATCCGGCTATAATATTTAAAAGGGTAGATTTTCCACAGCCAGAAGGACCTACAACACAGACAAATTCATTTTCTTTTATATCCAGGCTTACTCCATTCAGAGCAATCATTTCACCACTTCTGCCATTAAAAACTTTTCTGACATTATCTATCTTAACCTTTACATTACCTGTGTTTCCTGCCATCCTGTTAATCTCCTTTCAAGTAATTTCACAATCTTTTCAAGTGTAAGTCCGATGATACCAATAACGATAATACCCATCAGCACGGTTGCCATGTCATAATACTGTCCCGCAGAAGTAACCATCATACCTAATCCCTTCGAAGCCCCAGTCATCTCTGCAGCCACCAATGTTGTCAAAGCAGCAGACAAGCCCAAACGGACACCGACCAGAATAAATGGTGTTGAGGCAGGTATGACTACTTGAAAGAAAATAGTTCTGTCTTTTGCACCTAGTACCTTCGCTGCTTTTATCAAAGTAGCATCCACGTTACAAACACCTTGATAAATAGAAATAACCATTACTAAAAATGTAGCTACAAAGATAACTACTATCTTCGCTTTTTCACCTACGCCAACGCCTGCAATTACTAAAGGTATATATGCGATTGGTGGAATGTTTCTTATAAATTGAATCCAGGGTTCCACGAGATTTCTAAAAATTTTGTACCAGCCCATCATAAATGCAACAGGAACTGCAAGAATAAATCCAAACGCAAATCCCCCAAATACTCTAAACAGGCTTATCCCTATATGTCCCCATATTGTTCCATCTTTTGCCTTTTTAATAAATGACCTAATTATTGCTTCCGGCGATGCAAAAACAAGTGAGGTACTTGGCAGTATAGATAATAATTTTAGAAGTCCCAGTGCTATTAAAAATGAAATTGATACCCAAAACCAGCTAGGTATGTTGTCTAGCTTTTGGTTTGTACTTCCTTGCTTTTTTCCCATACTATCACCCTTTTCTTAAAGTCTAGACACTTCCCATTAGGGAATATGTTTACTTTGTATATCCTTATATTAATCTTGTAATCTGAAATATCAAAGTATGAAATTTAGTTATACCTTTCTCTTAATTCTTTCCTAAACTTCTGAACATCTCTACCTTATAGGCCTCCACTCCAGGTTGGTCAAATGGATTTATTCCGTTAAGCATGCCAGAAATATAACATGAAAACTGGAAAAAATAAAAAAGCTGACCAAAATAGTATGGCGTCAGTTCAGGAATATTAATAGTGTTACTGGGAACTCCTCCATTACTGTGGGCTTTGACCGTAGCATAAAAGGCTGAATCATTGATAGCCTTTACCTCTACTCCATTCAAATAATTGAAACCATCATCCATTATTTCATCAGGCAGAACTACATAATTTCTCCCAACTTTTTCAACATGGAGGAAAGTTTCAAATAAAATTCTCTTTCCACTCTGGATATACTGTCCTACAGAGTGCAAATCTTCAGAAAAGGAACAGGCTACCGGATAGAGTCCAGTATTATTCTTTCCTTCGCTCTCTGCATACAATTGAACCCACCACTTTGAGAAAAACTCCAGTGCAGGTTCAAAAGATGAAAGGAATTCCATAGCAAAGCCCTTACCTTCAAGCAAATGCCGAATTACAGCATAAATAACTGCGTCATTCTCCTGAAAAGGTGTCTCTTTCAGGCTCTTTTCCATCTCCCTTGCACCAGCTATTATAGGTTCAAGCTCAATTCCCGCTGCCGCAATTGGGAAAAGCCCCACTGGGCTGAGTACAGAAAAACGGCCTCCAATATCATCGGGGAAAGGCAGAAACATGTATCCATTATCTTCAGCAATTTTATTAAGCTGACTACCTGCAGTTCCTGTCACGATAACCCTCTCTGCATAATCTTCGCCATACTGTTCCCTCAGAAACCTTCGAAGAATTCGAAAAGAAAGCCCTGGCTCTAAAGTTTCAAAGTTCTTAGCGATAACGTTTATATAAACAGACTTACCTTTAAGCTTATCTAAAAGTTCACATGTAGCATTACTGGAAAGATTGGTCCCCCCGTAAACAACTTCTACTTTTGTTTTTGCAAAGGCTTTAATAAGAGATCGTGCCCCATTATTTGAGCCACCAACTCCTATAAGTACAAATACATCAGCTTTTTCCTGTATTTCCTTAGCCTTGCGCTCCATTTTTGAAACTAGCTCTGGCGATGTCCATTTGGTTACATCAAACCATCCAAGTACATTATCCGTATCACTAACTTTTTCTGAAAAAATATCCTTTAACAGTTCTGTGTTTTTATCTATGCAATTCGATATCGAAGCTTCTCCTAAATAATTAACCGCGTTTTCCCTAACAAATTTGATATTCACGACATCCCTCCATTTTAAAATCTTCTTTAAATATAATAAATTTAATATCAGTATAGGGTAGTAAAAGATAGAAAAGAAGTATGATTTCTTATAATCCCCCATTCCAGGGCTAAAAATGTAAAACCCCCCTGATGTAGTATTGTCCTACTTCAGGGGGGTTTTACAGGGGGGAATTATTTAATTATAGGATTTTCTGAATAACTGTTTTTTATAACATAATAACTTACAGTACGATTGCCTGAGAAAGATTTCTAGGGGTGTCTGCGTCAATATTCTTTTTCTCTGCAATGTAGTAGCCAATGAATTGTCCTATAAAGCCTATTGCGGCAGCATACTGCATATCGTTAAGTCCATAAGTCAAGTCCAGTTTATACTTTGCATCTGCCATTGTCTTGCTAACATTTTCGCCGATTGCAGCTGTTATTGCGCCATAGCCCTTCATCTGGGTAAGCAGTTTTGCATCATAATCAACGGAAGTAGGATTAGCAAGGGTCAGAATTAAAGTGTTTTTATCAACAAGACTCATTGGCCCATGACGGTACTCTAAGCTGTAGTATGCTTCAGAGTTCGCAATACCCATTTCTTTCATTTTATTCATACATTCGTTGGCAATACCATAGTACACGCCTTGACCCAATGTGATAAACAGGTTTATATTTGGATTTTCTGTAACCATTTGTTTTGCCATGGAGTCCATCTTTACAAGGAGTTCTTTTGCTATTTCAGCATAATTTGACATGGCCTCAATCTCGTTCTTTTTACCACCAACATACATTGCCATAATCACAGAAAGGTATATCATACTAGTAAAGGAGCGGCTCATAATAACGCTGTCTTCTGCTGTAACTGGAGAAAGGATCACGTCATCATTATATATTTTGCTGTCAATATCGCAGGTAATAGCCAAGGTTTTTACATCTGGGAAAGTTTTGATTTTATCTATTGCCATGCGAACCTCAGTTGTATAGCTCTTTCTTGTAATAGGCAGAACAAGTACTTTTCTTCCCTTTACAAAGTTTTCGGGGAAAAATAAAAGCTCTGAACAAGGTACAGCCTTTGCAGGAATACTATTGTAAGTAGAAAACGCATGTGCCGCGCTCTGTGCCAGATATAAGGATGTACCACAACCTGTAAATATTAGTTCATCGTAGTGGTTTTCCTTTGCAAACACCTTGTCCAACACTGCATATATATCACTCAAGGTATCATTAATCCCCTGAAAAGATGCAGGCTGCTCGTAAATCTCTTTGTAAGTAATTGAACTATTTTTCTTTTCCATATAAATCACCTCATAATTAATTTGTTTGAGTTCTTTTTGAGCTTAAAATAAAAGACTATTTGAATTGTATTTTTTGAGCACAGTTGAAGTATTCACCTTCACTGATTTTTTGAATCCCTTGTTTCTGAGAAAACTGACCATCCGTATCAAATTTGTCCGGCAGTCCAAACCATGGTTCGATACAGACGAAGGGAATCTTATCTGGTACCGACCAAAACACCACATATGGGAAGTCTTTAATTTGGATTTTTATCTCTCTGCCAGTTGAATTTTCTACAATGCTTACATATTCGGATTTCAGGCCAGTGAGTATGAAGCTGCCACCATTAAAAAGTTTATTGTGCAATGGAATTAGGTCCTCATTATTCAGATAGGGTTTTGTCTTACCTGTAATAAGCCCATTTTCATCACACAGAATCTCTTCTGAGGTCTCTTTCTTCTCAAATACCAGACTATAGTCCTCAATGGAATGCATATTGTCAAAGGGACACATATAACCTGTGTGGTAACCTATACTAAAGGGCAACACACATTTATTAGTGTTCTCCACCTGAAAATAACAGCCCAACTGGTCTTCTTTCAATTCATAGTAAGTCTTAAGGCAAAAACTGAAGGGATATTTTGCAAGTGTTTCTTCATTTTCTGTTAAACTAAAGGTTATTGAAGACTTTGTTTGTTCTGAAACCTTATGATCATAATCACGTGAAAATCCGTGTATGGTAGCATTGTAGACTTTGCCATCATTAATATATTGATTACCCTTTAATCTCCCGCAAAATGGGAATAGGTTTGGAGCGCGTCTGTCCCATACTGATGGATCACCCTGCCAAATATGTTCAGTTCCATCTCGTTTATCTAAAATTGACCATAGTTCAGCTCCAGCACTGTTAATTTGTACCCTAAGCAGATTATTTTCCAAAGTGTAAATCATAAATATACTTCCTTCTATATATGTTTATAAGATGAACTAAATTAAGATTTACCTTGTGTATTAATATTTAGTTCATCTTATTTAGTAACAAATCTATTAGTTTACATCTCGATAACTTCTATTCCGAGTAATTTTGCTACCATAATCATATCGTCAGCAACATCCTGCCAAACAATACTGTAATGATGAGCAATGCCTTTCTTAATAACGTTTTCAACCACGTCCCGGACTGGAGACTGTATCTTTACGTTAACCATCACACCCTTGGTATTGCGTTTTGTGTCCACTGCTTCTCCACGTAACAAGAACAATTTGTAAACCCCATCGATGTTGCAAAAACGTGCAATAGTTACCTTTCCTGTTTTCAGAGAGCCATACAAAGCCACTCCCTGCCCAGCAAGTGGATGGTTGTTAATGGAAACATCATAATCCTTATTCATAAGTGAATATGCTGCATTTCCACAATGCCAGTAGGTCAGTGTATTTTCATCTTCATTGATATTGATCATGTCTGTTATAAATGTAGGTAAACCAGTCAGATAGCTCTGAACAATGGTTGCAATTCCAGCATCCACATCGCCCTCGCAGATTACACTCTTTCCATCATCTGCCAGCCTGCCTAAAACTGCACATGGTGTAGTCTTTAGATTACCCATTTCTGGCCAGCATTTAATAGTTGCAAAATCATATCCTTGCTCAGCAATAACTTCCTCCATTGCAAAATAAAGTCTGGAGTGATTCTCAAGGTGATATGGTGGTAGTACACTCACATCAAAAGTTTTTGAAATAGCCGCCATATCCTCTTCTACTTTATCCGCTGGGATTAGACCCATTCTATCAAAAATAACCTTTAGGTCTGTTTCTTCCATGGAAATACCAAAAGTCTTACGAATCAGTCTTTCGTCAAAAGCACAGTTATAAAATGCAGTTGGACGATAGCCAAGGAGACCAAACAATGTGCCTTTTAGTCTTTTTATTACACCATAGGCGTTTATCAGACTTTTGAGTTTTGTTGTTGCACGTTCGTCTTCTTTCCCTCCATAAATCACATAACTGGTACGTCCAATTCCATGAAGTGCAGCTGCATTCATAGTAGCTGAAACCAATGCATTAGCAAATAACCTGGTATCCTTTTCAAATGGCGGCTCATAAGGTGCCCACAAAATGATAGGGACCTGAAGTTCATCAGCCAGCGCACAGGAAACGTCATCACCAGTAAATGCGCCATATAGCATTATAATTATATCCACAGAAGCTTTTTTGAATATTTCAATGGCCTGTTGAACCTTTGCAGACGTATCGGCAATTTCGCCATATTTAACCACATTTACGTTGGTAAAAGTCCCATCAACCCATTTTCCATATTCCTCTAAACGTTGCTCTGGTAATTCCCTTGGCCATCTGCCAGATAGAGTAGTGATAAACCCAACAGTATAACTCTTACTCATATATAATCACCTTTTCTTTCTTTAACTATGCTTTACCAGCTGAACCTGATAGCTCAATTATTTTTTTAACATCCTCTGCCAGTTTGTCACATGCATACTGTGAGAGCTTCCAGGAATGTCCCTGGTGATCTAAGGTATTAAGTCCTTCGCTGTAATGCTCCACATATTTGTATCGAATTTCCGTTCCGAAGTTAATCTTCCCTACACCAAGTTTAATTGCTTCTTTTACAATGTCCTCAGGAATACCAGTGCAACCATGTAGCACCAAAGGAATATCTGTGAATTTGCGAACCTCACGGAGTACTTCTAATTTGATATCCGGTTTACCTTTATAATAACCATGAGCATTGCCAATACCAATTGCAAGTGAATCTGGCTGACAGAGGCTTAAAAACCTTCTAACCAAATCTGGGTCTGCAATATTCTTATTTTGTACAGCTGTATCACTATTGTCTAAGCGGAGTAGTTCGCCTATCTCTGCTTCAACAGTGACATCAAAGTCTTTACATACCTCTAATACCTTGTTAGTAAGTGCAGCATTTTCTTCAATAGGTTTAGTAGAACCATCAATCATTATCGAATTAAACCCATACTTCAAGGCCTTCATACATATATCAAAGCTGTCCCCATGATCAAGATGTATTGATACTGGAACTGAAACTTTATTTGCACACCATTTTGCCACCTGGACAAACCAATCGTCTCCTGAGTAAGCCCCTGTAGATACATAGTGAGCAAGTATTATGGGAGACTTCATCTCCTCGGCTGCTTTGCATACTGCCCAAATAATATCATAGTTACCACCCTGAGTATTAATAGCCGGAATTGCGTATCCATTTTTGCTTGCGATTTTTAATATTTCTTTATTTGTTGTTAACATAAAATTTTTCTCCTTATCTTTCTTCAGTCCTTTTCATTTGTTTACTCTTTACAGTTTGGAGAATAAACAAATGAACCTTTTCCTTTTAATCCTGCCAAATCTTTTTGTCCACCGCCCAGCACCGCTTCTTTAGTTCCGTCCAGTTCTGGGTCCACATAGCGATAAAACCACTGATCCAACATTTTCTTCATCTCTACTACTATATCTTTACTTTTTTCATCATCAAACAGATTTGTGTCTTCATCTGGATCTGTTTTCAGGTTATATAACTCATTAGGGCCATAGGGATAGCGATGAATATACTTATACTCTTTACTGCGAATCATACGCACCGGACCATACTCGTCAAATACCACAACAGGCAGCTCGGAGCCACTATCTCCAAACAAGTTTGGTACGAAGCTATGACCTGGCAATCTGTCTGCGCCAGGATTTTCTAAACCAACATAATCCAGAAGTGTTGGCATAAAGTCATAGGCGCTTAGCATCGTTTCGCAAACCTTGTTTTCAGGTAAGTGCCCTTTGTGACTCATAATGAAGGGCACTTTAATTGATGAATCATACATATTCAAAGGAAATGTTCCATTCCCTTTTCCCCACACACCGTGATGACCACAGTTAAATCCGTTATCACTCATAAAACAAATGAGGGTATCCTCAAGTAAATCTTTTTCTTCCAAATAATCAAGAATTCTGCCCACATTGTAGTCCATAGCAGTAACTGCCGCAAAATAGCCTTGAAGATTTTCCCTAGGCTTTGTGTAGCCTGGCAACACATCTAAAAGGGCCCAGGGATGAGGACTTTTCTGGGGGCAACTGTTAAATGCACAATCGTCATACATTTTAACGAATTCATCTGGATGACAACCAACCCAAGGGCTATGAGGTGCGGTATAGTGAACACTTAGGTAAAAGGGTTTTTCCCTATCAGAATGGTTTTCGAGATATTTCAGTGCTTCGTCTGTGATAACCTCTGTAATGTAGCCCTCTTCATTTACTAACTTACCTTCACGAATCATTGGAGCATTATAATACGGGCCTCCACCTTTTTGGTGGGCGTACCAGAAGGAAAATCCCTTCTGTGGTACCATGCCGTTACCCAAATGCCATTTTCCACTTAATGCACAGTCATAGCCACTTTGTGCAAGAATATCTGTGTAACCAATATGACCCTTTAAATATTCAATGGCTGTCTGGTTTTGTCCACCATTTCCACCAGAAAGATAATCGTGAATCCCATGTTGTGATGGTATCTCACCAGTCAGAATAGATGCTCTTGCAGGCGAACAGACCGGGGATGTACAGTAGAAGTTTTCAAACCGAACACCTGAGTTTGCAAGTCTGTCTAAATTGGGAGTTTTTATCTCCTTGTTTCCATAACAACCCATTGCCCAATATCCCTGATCATCTGTAAGTATAAATACAATATTGGGTTTTTTATCAAGGTTTTTTCTGTCCATTTAATCATCTCTTATCTTTATAAGTTTATGTTATTATCCTTTAACTGCACCGGCAACCAAGCCTTTAATCATATATTTTTGGAAGAAGAAAAAGAGTACTACCATTGGAAGCATGCCAACAATGGAAATGGTATTTATCATCGACCAGTCATAAGACAATTCGCCCAGATACCTCATGGAAATACCAATAGATAATGTACGAAGAGAGTCCGTCTGAATCAAGGTTGCAGCATGGAGATAATCATCCCACGCAACCAGGAACGAATAAATTCCAACTGCAAGGATACCTGGAACTACCAGAGGCACAACCATCTTAAATAATATTTCAAACCTTGATGCCCCATCAATTTTGGCTGCCTCTTCAATTGCTTTAGGTACACTGTCAAAAAAGCTTGACATCAACATAATTGAAAAAGGTAACATTCCCGCAACTATTGCCAAAACCAGCCCAAACATTGTGTTAATTAAGTGAATGTTTCTCATAATACTGTACAACGAAATCAACCGGCTGATCATAGGAAACATCTGTGCAGATAGAAAGGCTGCAATAAGCCATTTGTTCCATTTAAAATGGAAGCGAGAAAGCTCATATCCCGAAGTAATCGCAAGGAAAATCGTAATTATTGCCGAAAGTCCAGAAACTATGAAATTGTTCATGTAATAAACAAAAAAGTAATTGTTTACGAGAAATAGATCGAAGTAGCTTTTTATTGTTGGATTAATAGGAATAAAACTTGGTGGAAATTTATAGGCTTCCATATTAGTTTTAAAGGATGTAATGAGAACCCAATAAATTGGGTACAGTAAAAACAATAATATAATCGATAGTGTTATATATTTTAAAAGTGATACACCAACTTTTTTTTGCTTCATAATAACTCCCCTTATTCCATATCTTCTGCTTTAAAAACTTTGTTGTAAAAGTATACTACCAGTATCATAAGTATCATCCATACAGTAGTAACTGCTGCTCCTGAACCTAGATTGTTTGACACGAAAGCTTCACGATAACTCAGTATTGCAAGTGTTGTTGTAGAGTTATCTGGACCGCCGCCTGTCATAGTCCAAAATAGAGGGAACTGTTTGAAGTTTTCAATAATAGCCATTGATACGGCAATCTTTATTACACTTTTCATATAAGGTATCACGATGGAAATAAACTTTCTAACCGCTCCAGCACCATCCACCGTTGCTGCTTCTATCATATCACTGGGCACACTCTGCAAACCAGCAACAAGGAGGAGTGCCATAAGTGGAATTTGCTTCCACAAAGCGGCAAGTCCAATTCCAAATAATGCAGTATTAGGGTTGTTAAGCATTGCAAAATCCGTTATATGGCCTAAGGTAAACACATTAACCAAATATTTTAGCAAGCCATACTGAGGTTGATAAATCCACATCCATACTAAACCGGAGATCACAGTTGGTACCACCCATGGTATCATCATAATACTTCTCAATATTCGGGAGCCCCGTATATTACTGTCTAGGATAAGTGCAAGTATCATTCCTATGATAAACTGAGCAAGTACTACCCAAAATACAAAAACAAATGTATGAGTTATAGAAGGAATAAGTTTATCATTATTAAATAATGAAATATAGTTTGTGAAATCATTCCAAATACCCGGTTTCCCTGATATTACATTTTTGATTTTAAATTCCAGAAAGCTCTTAATAACAGAGTCTATAACAGGGATCAGAATAAATATCGCAGTCATCAATATAGAAGGGATGATCAGCGTAAGTGCAAATATTTTATCACCAGTTGAACTTTTAAGTTGAATAGGCTTCCTCATGTTTTCATCTGCTTTCATAGTAAAATATTCCTTTAAGTCAATTTTATTTACTTAAGAAAAGTTAGGAATAATTCAGGAGCTCCAAGCACCTCACCTTATTGGGTACGGCCGCTATAAGTCTTAATAGAACTCCTGAATTATTAACTTTTAAATCGAAAATTAGTATGAAGTGTCATTTTTTTAGTGTCTGGTATTATTTTCCTAAAATACCTTTTGCGGCAGTTTTAAAATCATCAATTGCCTGTTGAACTGGTTTTCCTTTTACAGTGATTCCTTGAGCTAGTGTACATAATTCCAAGTTAAAATCGTTCAATTTTGGAATCAGTGGAGTTGCAATTGCAACTTCAGTTGATTTTAAAGCACCCTTAAGAATTGGATTGTTAACAACACCATCCATCTTTTCCATGGATTTTTTTGCTGGATAAGCAGGTGTGATATCCTTGATATAACTATTAAGCACATCAGGTGTGATAACATATTCAACGAATTTCTTGACTGCATCCTTATTTGCAGCACCATTGTCCATCATAACGAAAGTGTGAGACTGAAGTGTAGTCTTACCACTACCTGAACCACCTGACAAAGGCATAGCAGAAGCGGTAAAGTTTTTCGCCTCAGGATTTATACTGGAAACTCCGTTGAAACCCCATGATTGATCATAGTACATTGCAAGCTGACCCAGTGCAAAAAGGTTTCTCAAATCTTTAGGTTTTGAGTTCTGTGGATTATATCCTTTATCATTTAAGAGTTTCAACATGTTCATTGCATTCTTAAAACCATCATTATCAACGCTCAGCTTACCATCTTTATCCATTACCTGTCCGCCGAAGTTGCTAACCATAGAAGTAAGTGAAGAGCCTACAACAGAAACAGAAGCTGTCGGCTGACCAAATGCATAAACTTTATTGCCATCTGGAGTCTTCAATTTAGATAGTTTTTCTGCCATAACAAGCATCTCATCATAGGTCTTAGGTGGAGCCTCTGGGTCAAGACCAGCCTGTTTGAATAGGTTCTTATTGTAGAAAAGCATTGAAGCTGAAACATACAAAGGAATACCATATGCTTTACCATCTACAGAATGTGCATCTAAAATATTTTGATAGTAGTCATTTACAAACTCTGGTGAAAGAATGTCTTTTACAGGGACAGCTAAGCCTGCATCAACTAAAGTAGGAATCCAAATCATTTCACCAAAAAGCAAATCGACTTTGTTACCGCCACCTGCCATATTGATAACCTGATTTAGGATATCACCATAAGGTGCTGTTACCCACTCTATAGTTATATTTGGATATTTGGTTTCAAAATCTTTTTTAGTTTTTGTCCAAAATTGCTCATACCCTTTTTCAAGAATTGCATAGTTTGCAATTTTGAGTGTTACCGGTTTTGTGGAATCTGGAGTTTTTGATGCTGTTGTCGAAGGAGCTTTACTACCACATGCCGAGAAACTAAATACCATTAGCACTACAAGAAATAACGAAATAAACCTTTTCATCTTTTTTCCTCCTTAAAAATTAATTTTTATATTACATCTATTATTAGATGCTTAGTAACCATTTATACATACGAGTGTATGTAAGAGAGAAAATTAAATTAAATATAAAAAATATTAGGTCAAGTACTTTGTCTTTCTAGTAACTGCGCTGAAAAATCAACCGGTTCTGGAATCGTTCCTGTGTCAATCATTTGGTGAAGCATATCAATTACTGCTTTACCAATTTCTTTTCTATCTAGTTCCATAGTAGTAATAGTTGGGCTGTTGTACTGGCTCAAGGTGGAGTTGTCAAATCCAATAACTGAAATATCTTGGGGAATTCTATTTCCCAGTTCCTTTACCGCCTGCATTCCAATAAATGCCAGCTTATCATTTCTTCCAAATATCGCATCTACGGCAAAGCCATCTTTGATTCTCTGTTGGACTTTTTCAATCACTTCTGATTCATCCTTACAACCTGTTATGATATTAACCTTCTCGGAAAATGGAAGTCCACTTTCCTGCATCTGTTCTACAAAGCCGCGATATCTTAAGTCATCCATATTGCTGAAATGTCCTCTTGTACTAATTCTATCAAGATAAAGAATATTTTTTCTACCTTTACCAATCAGGTGCTTTACACAATCTTTTGCTCCAGTATAAAGTCCGGTATAAATCTTACCTACGCCTTTTATTTCTGAGTAATCACGGTTCATCAGTAAAACCACTGGTATACGGGCATTAATAAATTCACGTATATATACCTCTGGGAAACTAATAGAACTTATGACTATGCCGTCATACTGGTGACTAATAATCTGTGATACAAACTCCTTATTGTTACGATTGGCACACAATGAAATTAAATATCCCATATCATATGCAAAATGATCCATCTCACTAATTATCTTACTAAAATGTTCATTTGTAATTTGATCAGCAATAAATATAATATGGTTACTGTTTTTCCCTTTTAATGAACGAGCGGCATTATTTGGATGGTAGTTCAAGTCCTTAATCGCCTGTTCAACTAGCTGTCTTTTTGTTTTGGAAACATAACGATTGTTATTCACAACATAAGAAACAACAGTTTCACTGACACCTGCATATCGTGCAACATCTGCACGGGTTACTCTTTTAAAACTATCATTCATTTGTTCTGCTCCTAAACTAAACACGTGTGTATACTTTATATTATTCAGTATAGTATTAGTTTTGTATCAAGTCAATCCTTTCTTAATTAAATTTACGATTTTAGATATTACATTTTTTCACAATTATTTTGTGAAACTTGCATAAAAAACTAAAGGTAAAGCGCTTAACCTTAGATACTATTACTTAGTTGCTTCCGACATAATTGAAAATACAACTTTTACTCTAGCATTAAAGAGTTTTCTTAAATTAATGCAGGGGCAGTTCCAGAATTTACATTTATGCTTAATATAGATTCTTTGCATATCTGTTCATTCTACAACTGCCCCTGCCCCTTCATTGCTATTCAATGTTAAAGTATACGGAGTATTTATTCTTCATAGCCATTTGGGTTATTTACCTGCCAACGCCATGCATCAGCACACATTTCGTCGATACCCTTTTCAGCCTGCCAATCCAATTCCGTTTTTGCTTTTGTTGGATCTGCATAACAGGTCGCAATATCTCCAGGTCTTCTTGGAACTATTTTATATGGTATTTCCTTGCCACAAGCTTTGGAGAAAGCATTTACTATATCAAGAACGCTATATCCATTTCCTGTTCCAAGGTTATATGTTACAATCCCTGGTTTTGTTTCCAGCTTTTTAAGTGCTTTTATATGACCAACAGCTAAATCTACAACATGGAGATAATCTCTTACGCCAGTTCCATCAGGCGTATTATAGTCATTCCCATATACACTCAGTTCCTTACGTTTGCCAGCTGCGACCTGTGCAATATAAGGTAAGAGATTATTTGGTATGCCATTAGGATTTTCTCCTATAAGGCCGCTTGAGTGTGCCCCAATAGGATTAAAGTACCTCAATATAGCAATATTCCATGTGTTGTCTGATAAATATAGATCTCCTAGTATTTGCTCTATCATCAGTTTAGTTCGGCCATAAGGATTTGTAACACTGAGTTCAGAATCCTCAGTAATAGGCAATCTTTTCGGATCACCATAAACTGTTGCTGATGAACTGAAAACAAGGGTTTTAACATTAAATTTCTGCATTACCTCGAGTAAAACCAATGTTCCTTCAATATTATTCTGATAATAGCGTAAAGGTATTGAAACAGATTCTCCAACGGCTTTAAGCCCTGCAAAATGGATTACTGCGTCTATATTATATTTTGTAAAGATGTCTTCGAGGCTCTCCCTGTCAAGCAAGTCAACATTAAAAAACTTCAAATCCTTTCCGGATATCTGCCTTACTCTTTCAATAGACTTCTCGCTGCTATTACTTAGATTGTCAACTATGATAACCTCATAATTTGATTTTAAAAGTTCAACACAAGCATGGCTTCCAATAAAACCGGCTCCTCCGGTAACTAATACTGCCATAAAAATCCTCCTTTTTAATACTTTTCCACAAAGCTGTATTTTCTTCATCTTATGAATCAATGAATTTTAGTCTCTCGCAAAATGAATAATATTACTTCATAAGATCCTTCACAAGCGCTAAAGATTACACACCATTTTGTCATTATTACATACAACTTGTCATTCTGAACGCGGTGAAGAATCTCCTGTATATTTTCTCATTTTACAAAATCCTCACATAATATTGTATCATATTACAACGTATCAAAATAGATGACTTCTATTAGTTAATTACCAGTATAATTTCCAATCCTTCAAAAGCCTAACAAGGGCTTCGAAATAGTAATAATCACCCCAGATATTACACTCGTCCACACCGTTGTTCATAGGTTTCCCATATACTGCATGGAGCAATATACCATTAGATTCTGGTACGGTTACGGTAGTATAGTTTTCACTTAGAGACTTAACAATTTTAAGTGCTGCATTCTCATATGGCTCTTTATATTCATCAGTTAAAGGCATATGCTTTGTCAACTCTAGCAAGCCACAGGCAGCAATAGCAGCAGCTGAGCTGTCCCTTTCCTCATTGCCTTCGGTGAAAATCAAATCCCAATAGCATACGAAATCCTCAGGTAGCCTGTTAAGAAAATAATTAGTAAGCTTTTTAGGAAGCGTTATGAATTCTGAATCAGGCATATAATTATAGCTTAAAGGAAACCCATAAATACCCCAAGCCTGACCCCTTGCCCAACAAGAACTGTCTGAATAACCCTGATGGGTTTTCCCAAACCTAGGTTCTCCGGTTTCTGTGTCTATATAGAAGGTATGGAAAGTGGAGGAATCCTCCCTAACTATATATTTTTCAGCTTGTTTAGCATGGCTGTATGCAATATTTTTGTATTTGTCGTCGCCGGTAACTTCACTAGTCCAATATAACAACGGAAGATTCATACAACAATCAATAATCATTCTTCCCCTTTGATTTGGATCCTTCATATCTCCCCATGCCTGGATGATTCCTGCCTTTTCACAGAAACGTGTAAGAAGTTGGTCTGCAGCATCAATTGCCGTCTGTTTAGCCTCTTCATTTCCAGTTAGCCTATATCCTGCAACGCAGGATAAGGTATAAAGGAATCCCATGTCGTGATGATTTACTTCAATTTTTTCGTCCATACGTTTTTTAAAGCTTTTCATATGAATATCTGCAACCTTACGATACTTTTCATCTCCAGTTACCTCATAAGCCAGCCACAACATACCTGTCCAGAAAGAACTGGTCCACTCAACATTGTCTATTGCAGGGTAAATGTTGTTTACGCTTGCAGAATCCGGAAACTTGTAAGTAAAAGTGTCTAGATTCTCGTCAATTTTCTTCAATATAAATCCTATGGCATCTTCACAGTCTTTTTTGCTAAAGCTTGGCTTTACCTTATATCTTTGTATGTCTTTAATTCCCTCATCTTTAATTTGCATCATAAATGCCTCCTATTAATCATAATAATTAACTCTCAAGGTGTATTATAAATGGATCCTTTAGTTTTAATAGCCACTGTCTAAGTTCCATATCAAGTTTATCTGCCAATTCGTTCCCAATAAGTTGATCTCCGCTTATTGGATTTAACTGAAAGGGATCCTTTACATTTTCGTAGAGTAGTCTTTGAATTTCTTCTCCTGGCAAATAGCCTTTATGGATAACATAGGTATATTCCTGTGTTCGAAGCCCTCTCCAACCATATTCTTTTAAATCAAGACCCTTGCTTTCAAATTCTTTAAGAAACACGTCTCTGCCTGGGCAAGCACATAGATATAATGATTGTGGAGCATCCTCTTTAATGCCTCGGATGACCCCTGAAATATCTATTCCTTCAACAAGTATCTGGGATTGGCAGCTCCATTAGTCCCAAAAGTGTTGGCATAATGTCTGCGCTTCCCAAAAGCGTTTTCTCTCTACCCTTTTTTATCTTTCCAGGCCACTGCATCAACATAGGAATTCCGATGGATTCCTCATACCAAACATGCTTAGCCATTAAACCATGGGAGCCAAGCATATCACCATGGTCAGCCGATAAGACTACAAGGGTGTTTTCATGTAATCCCTCATCTTTGAGCGTTTTCAAGAGACGTCCGAAATTATCATCCAATCCTGAAACCGCTGCAAAATAGTTTTTTATGTTTTCTCTAAGTAGCTCTTCTCCACTGCCTAATATCTCACCTGTATGGGCTTCAAGGGATTCTGTTTTTACATTCGGCCTTAGCTTCACGTCAACATCTCTATAAAGTTCCCTGTACTTTTGTGGCACCAAATCATATGGACTGTGAGGAGGGTTCCATGATAGAAAGAGCGCAAAAGGCTTATCCTTACCATGTTCCCTAATATATTCTATTGATTTATCAGTCTCATGTTCAACTGACCACTGATCTACCTTGATCATTTCCGGAGTATCCCTCCAATAATGAGGTGAAAGATGCTGGTCATACGTCCCATAGGAATACCAATAATCAAACCCATGTCTTTTTGGCCCAGGTGGAGTGTACGCATCCCAGTCCCGTGCACCGGATTCAGGCTCTACACAGTTGTACTGCTCAGGTAGGTCAAGATGCCATTTCCCGATATACCCAGTATCATATCCATTGGCCTTTAACACATCACTAATACAAACTTCCTGAGGGCTAAGCATCATATCTAAGCTCGGTTTGCAATTTGTAAATACCCCTGTTGATAAAGGATACTTCCCAGTTAAAAATGATGCTCTGTGGGGAGAACATAACGGGCAAACACTAACTGCATTTTCAAATAACAAACCCTGCTGCGCAAAACCGTCCATATTTGGAGTTATAACAGGGTCTTCCCCCATTACTCCTACTGCCTGTCTTCTCCACTGATCTGCGAAAACGAACAGAAGATTTGGCCTCTTATTTTTCATCTCTTAATCTCCTAATTTAGTACTTTTGCATCCCAATACTCTCCTTCATAAGCCATTTTATCATAAATGTCTAGCTTTCTGGCCCATTATTGAGGATTAATTAATATGCACTATTTAGAACTATATTTTTCTACAATTTTCACCATTTGCTCCATTTTATCTTCCATATCTGCTACCATCTTAAATTGAGTACGTGCCCTATCAAGATTATGCCCCTCACGGTGTATTTTAAAATAGGTATCTCCACTCAAATGGTCTGTGAGAAATCTAATTCCGCATTCGAATGTCATTAACTTGGCTGAGAAAGGCAAATATTTCAGTTCCATAGGAGTCAAGAAATCTCGTGCTACTTCAAGGAAGCCCTTTGTATACTGTTCATATAACTCTAAATCCATCCACACTTTAGATAAATCCTTCTCATCTTCTTCCGCAGGATTGGTACCTGATCGTATTGAATCTCCAAAATCATATAAGGATAGCCCTGGCATTACTGTATCCAAGTCAATAACGCAAATTCCCTCTCCTGTTTTATCATCAATCATTACATTATTGAACTTTGTATCATTATGAGTTACTCTCAAAGGAAGCTTCCCTTCTTCTAGCAAATCAGTTAGAATTGAAACTTCATCAGCTCTTTTTTTAACAAACTCAATTTCTTCTTTTACTTCTCCAACCCTATTTTCAGTATCCTTATTTACCGCTTCAAGAAAAACCTCATAACGTTTTTTAGTATTATGGAAATCAGCAATGGTTTCATGTAGGCTCTGTGCTGGATATTCACTTAAGAGCTTCTGGAATTTTCCAAGAGCTTTCCCCGCATTATAAAGATGGTTAGGATTTTCTACAATTTGATATGTCTTTGCACCTTCAATAAAAATATATGCGCGCCAGTATCTGTTCTCAGTATCTTTATAAAAATACCTTCCATCAATTGAAGGTATTATGTTCAATGTTTCCCTTAGGGGCTTTCCTCCAGCTTCTAGTATCTTTTTACTGAGAAAGCTAGTTACACCCCCAATATTTTCCATAAGCTCTTCTGGATCTTTAAAAGTACTGCTATTAATTCTTTGCAAAATATATCTGTGTAAATTAGTATTTGTTTTTTTAAAATAAACGACAAAAGTATCGTTTATGTGACCAAATCCATATGGGCTAGCTTCAATAAACTCGCCTTCAAAAGCAAAATTTTGCACTACTTCTTTAAAATTAATATTGTTCATTATTTGTTCCCCCATAATTTTTCAGGATAAACTCCCTCTTTAATCAAATCTCTTATTGCCTGATTTACAACAGGTTTATCTTCTTTATAGGTAACACCATACCAACGCTCTTTTGAAGGTAAGACCTTTACTGTTGCCTTATTTTCGGAAATTAAATTATCTATTACACTTGGTAAGAAGTATTCAGCTTTAAGGATATTTTCCTTGCTTGCATCCAAGAACTTTGGGAACGCTACCTCTAGCTCTTTGAAAAGACTTGGTGTAAATCCCCAGGTATTCATTGAAACAGTACTTCCTTCTGGGATACTTACCCAATTCTCGCCATCTTCGGTATACTTTGCGCCATTTTCAAACTTTTGAATTTTTGTACGCTCATGTATTTCCTTCAGGTATCCATCACTATCTACCGTACATATACCCCTGGCTACATGACCATTTTCAGTAAGAGTATTTTCTAGAACAAAGCCTGCCATACTATATTTGTATTTACCTTCGCTATCTTCAGCATCCTTTAAAAAATCAAAAAGCACCTTGAAGGATGTTGCACCATAAAAATCATCTGCATTAATTACTGCAAAGGGTGTATCTACAACGTCGCGGCAGCATAAAACGGCATGGCCAGTACCCCATGGCTTTACTCTACCCTCTGGAACATTGTAACCTGCTGGAAGATTATCTATCTTCTGAAAGACATAAGCTGTATCTATAAGCTTCTCAATTCTGCTGCCGATTGCCTCTTTGAAAATCTCTTCATTCTCTTCTTTTATTATAAATACTACCTTTCCAAAGCCCGCCTTAATTGCATCATATATTGAATAGTCCATGATGATCTCACCATTAGGACCTACTGGATCTATTTGCTTTAATCCGCCATATCTACTACCCATACCGGCAGCCATTACAACAAGAGTTGGTGTTTTCATAATTACTCGCTCCTTCTTCCATTCTGTATATCAATTGGGATAGTTGAAATATTATAACTCTCCATAGTTTCATTTTAGCTTTATACACTAGTAAAAGCTTTACCAATATAGTCAGTTTTTTTGCACTTTTTGTCTCTTTTAAATTTTGCCCTTTTAAAGTAAAATATAACTATAGTAAATGGAGGCAAAAAATGAATTATGTAGGCACCCTGTTGAATGAAGAACTGGTAATAAAAAAAATAGTATCTGTACACTATTTCGAGTATGCCAAGGATTATGTTTTTGAAGGGGAAAAACATGATTTTTGGGAATTTCTCTATGTTGATAAGGGTGAAGTGGAAGTAATGGCAGATACCCTAGGATACAAGCTTAAGCAGGGTGAAATGATATTTCACAAACCCAACGAATTTCATAACGTTTGGGCTAATGGAAAAATTGCCCCTAACCTTGTAGTTATTTCTTTTGAATGTAAATCAAAGGCTATATATTATTTTGAAAATAAAATTTTAAGTATAGGTGACTACGAAAAAAACCTACTTGTACAGATAATTAAGGAAGCGAAAGAAGCATACTCAACCCCATTAAATTTGCCTTCTTTAAAAAAACTTGAAGAAAGGCAAAACCCAATATTTGGCTGTGAGCAACTTGTTAAAATCTATCTTGAACAGTTATTGATTTATATGATACGAAAAGGTAACGACATAAAAGCTGAAAGCAGGATTTCTTCAGCCGTAAAAGAAAGATATAACGAAGATATGTCCAAAAAGGTTATTGCTTTTTTAACTGAGAATGTAAATAGCAAACTTACCTTTGATGATGTGTGCCAATATTCACGACTTGGCAAGACAAAACTCAAGGTCCTCTTTAAAGAAACAACAGGCGTCAGTGTGATGGAGTTTTATAAAAATCTGAAGATCGAAGAAGCAAAAAGGATGATTCGTGAAGAACAGTATAACTTTACTGAAATAGCAGATATTCTAGGCTATACTTCAATTCACTATTTTTCAAGACACTTTAAAAAAGTGATAGGCATGACACCTTCTCAGTTTGCATCATCTGTTAAGGTAAAGATTTAGCTCTACTGAGAAGGTTCACATTAAATATCTACACGTATTTTGTAATATTACCTATCAAACCCAGAGCATAATGCAAAAAGCCCTCATCACTTGGGTGTATATTGGCGTCTCTATAAAATATAGGCATATGTGGCACCAGTGTCAAACCGTCAATTATTTTAACCTGAGTGTATTTATCGCAAACTCTGATTAAGATATCCGCCAGGCAATTAAATGCCCCCATATCCTTTTCTGTATCTATATCACTTCGCCATATGGGTGTAATAACAAAGATTACGGCTTTGGGATATATACCTGTTAATTTATCCATGAACTCCATAACATTTTGAGAAAATTCCGCCTCCGTTTTACATTTACTCCAGTCATTAGTTCCGTATGCAACGGTAATCAAATCTGGGCTATAACAAAGTGTTTTATCTAGGCTTTCTTTGTTGAAGAAATACCCTCCTACCCCTTGATTTAAAAGGTTCATGCTAAAATATCTTGCAAGTTGTACTGGATATGCAGAGGTCGGATGCAGCGCACTCATTCCTTGGGTAATTGAATCACCCAGACATAAAATACTCTTTTCATATGGTTTTACTTCCTCAATATGTACATGATCCGACAGTTCAATATCCCTCAATGTTATCTCTACTAAATGTGGAAGGTATATTGTCAGTCGTTTCATTATATCCTTATCTCCAGGAATGTTGTACTGAAACTCTCCTTCAGGTTCTACTACAGGTTTTTGTCCAATACTATTAACGAAAATATTATCTATGTAAATATCAAAATACGCCCAGTCCCTTGACTTCCCAGTTACTGAATATTTAAACTTAATAAATTCAGAATCTGTATAAAAGTCAAGGCAAGCACCTGCCGAACAACAACTCCTTATCCTAAGAGCCTCATTAACATTGTAAACTTCATACTGCTTATCTGTAAATCTTTTTAATGCTATGTTTCCATCTATAGAATCAACCTTAATACAGTTTCTACTTATCTTTTTAATAGTTTCCAATGAAGATAAAATCATTTTATATATTCTCCTAAAATATTTACTTTTACCTTATACCACCTATATAAGATCTGATACATCAGCACCACAAACGCACCTGTTACCATACCTATTTGAAGTATAAAGTATATAGCTATCGCTGTGATTAAATACAGGATGTGGATGGCTGTCTTGGCAGTCCCATTTAGAAAAATGTTTACATACTGGTATCCAATCAATATGCTTTTGCTCCCAGTCAACTTTTAGAATGCTAATCCATGAGCCAGCCCAATTATCGTCATTTTCGTTAGCTTCTCTATAATAGCCATCAGTAACTAAATAGTTGCCCTTTTTATTACTGGTAGTAAAGTGTCCATACTTTTGATAATGGGCAGGAAGGCTTATTTCCGTGATACTCAAATCATCCATTTTTAGTCTACCAATGTAAGCCGTTCCATCTTTATATTTGCCGTGATAAATAATTGCTTTACCATCTGCCTGCCACATTTCATGGCAAGTCCAATCTTCCCGGCTTCTTAAGTCACCCTCATTTCTTAAGCGTATATGAGTTTTACCATCCCAAAGCCACATTCTGTTTATGCCACTGTCATAAGACCACTCATGATTATATAGTATTAAATTGCTGTCAATGGGAGAAAACTGGACATGTGTTATCCATGCAGATTGGACTCTTTCGCATAGAAGCAGTTCACCAGTTTCAGTATCATATACTCTTAGATAAGAACTCAGCTTTTCTTTTCTTACTCTCTCATCAATATCATAGTCGGGTTTATTGCTGATTACTTCATTTTTACCTTCCTGAGACAGTTTATAGCCTGGGCTATCATTGATAAATTTATCGGCCTCAAGAGCACGAGCATCTGTTGTGGGAACGCAAAGTTTTTTACCATCTGAGCTAATGTGAGTAAAGGCAGTAACCTGGTTATCTGGAAGTGTATTAAGTATCCTGTTGTTTCCCTTAAGATCAACTACGCATATATTTCTGCCCTGTATGTAATATATTTTTTCGTTTTTTGCATCAAGACTTATGCTAGCTTTTCCGAGTCCTGAATTTTCGTTTCCATTAAAGTATACATATGACTTTAATGTCCCATCAGTATTAAAGGTAAGCTGCTTTTCAACATTAGAACCTATCTCTTTAGCAAATATATTTGGATGACCTGTTCTGTCACTGATAAATACTAAAATTTTATCATCACTGGTAACACAAGATGTAGTAAAGTAAAGTATCTGATCATTTGAAGAAAGGTTATCTGTTACTTTTATTCCTTCCAAAATCATCGCCCCATTCATAGTTTTTCTACGATAAACTTAAAGCAAATTCATTTAACTTCATCTTATCATACTTTCCAGCCCATTTGAATATCCCTAGCTGTTATATATATACCCTTCGGGATATCATAAAATGTACAGTTAATTTAAAGAGCATATCTTCAAATAATCCCGCTTATTTTGCACTTTACAAGTTCATCCTCCTGTGTTAAAATATCCATTGTTGTACCAATTAAATATGCCCTCATAGCTCAGTTGGCAGAGCGCATCCATGGTAAGGATGAGGTCCCGCGTTCGAATCGCGGTGAGGGCTCCAGTAATGAAGCGGCTTTCAGGATTTCCTGAAAGCCATTTTTGCGTTAGTGGGACAAGGGGACAGGTTCCATGTCCCAATTCCAGATGGAAAATCGTGGGTTTGTAGGGCGACCCTTAGCCTTCACCAGCCCTCAACCTAACAGTAATAAATTACCTGAAAATGCCTTTGCGACGTCGAGTTCACAGCAAATTAGGTATAACTGACAATTAGACACAAGAACCGTCACCGTGTCTTCGAGTCTCATTCTTTACTTCTGTGATAAGTTTTTCCATGTAATTCTTCATGGTTTGTTTTGCTTGCTTATGATCTTCTATTTCCTTGTATTTCGGAATATTTCCATCTATTTCTTCAGGAATACACCAGTAACTTTACCCGAATTGCCTATTATTTTTAACTGTTTCTAGTGATTATTTGCTAAACATATACATTTATCAAATTACAAATATTGTGACGTTATTCAATGCTTTAAACCTCGAAAAACAAAATTGTTTAAATACAAAAACAATCCAAGTCTAGTCAACTTAACAACTAGATTTGGATTGTTTTCTTACTGCTTTATTTAGATTCTTTATTCCTCTAACAAATGCTCATTTTATGTATACAATTGCGATCTCAGATAATTTTATGCTTTAGGTCCAGCATCTACAATATTCTTTGGCATATTTGGATATTTCTTAGCAAAGTTATCATGGAACATCCCTGCCAATTTTTTAGCAGTAGCATCATAAGCATTCTTATCTGCCCATGTATCACAAGGATTCATAATCTCAGCTGGTACAGCTGGGCAGCTCTGTGGTACATCTACATTAAATATCTCATTATGTTTAAATTCTACGTTATCAAATGTGCCATTTAGTGCTGCAGATACCATTGCACGTGTATATTTAAGTTTCATTCTGCTTCCAACGCCATATGAGCCGCCTGCCCATCCTGTATTTACTAAATATACTTTGGTATTATATTTTGCAATTTTCTCACCAAGCATATTGGCATAAATAGAAGGATCCATTGGCATAAAGGGTTCTCCGAAACATGTTGAAAATGTTGGCTGAGGTTCTTTTACTCCGCGCTCTGTTCCAGCTAATTTTGAAGTAAAGCCAGTTACAAAGTGATACATTGCTGCATTTTCGTCCAGTCTGCTGATTGGAGGGAGAACGCCAAAAGCATCTGCGGTAAGGAAAATTATTACCTTAGGAATTCCGCCTACACCTGGAATAGCAGCATTTGAAATAAAGTCTACTGGATATCCTACACGTGTATTCTCTGTGAGTGAATCATCATCAAAATCAAATTCTCTAGTATCAGGAGCCATAACAACATTTTCTACAAGGCTTCCAAATTTAATAGCGCCATATATCTCAGGTTCGTTTTCTGGATTTAGATTGATACATTTCGCATAACATCCACCTTCAAAATTGAAGATACCATTATCTGACCAGCCATGTTCATCATCTCCAATAAGTTTACGGGAAGCATCAGCAGACAGCGTTGTTTTTCCTGTTCCAGATAAACCGAAGAAAACTGCTGTATCTCCTGTAACAGGGTCCATATTTGCTGAACAGTGCATAGGAAGCACATTTTTCTCCACTGGCATCAAATAATTCATAACTGAGAATACACTCTTCTTTATTTCACCTGAATACTGTGAACCAGCAATGATAACTTGTTTTTGCTCATAGTCTATAATAATAGCTGCTTCACTATGAACGCCATCAATTTCCTTATCACATTTAAACCCTGGTACAGCAAAAATTGTGAAATCTGCTTCTCCATAATTCTTCAATTCTTCTTCTGTAGGTCTGATCAATAAATCATGCATAAATAGATTCTGGCAAGCTAACTCATTTATAATACGGAATTTTTTAGTGCACTCTGGATCTGCTCCTGCCATACCATCAAATATGAAAATTTCCCTGTTCTGCAAATATGCAGCCATTTTTGAACGGATTGCATTAAACTTATCCAGACTAATAGGGCTGTTTACCTTTCCCCATGCAATAGTGTCATGAACAGCAGGTGTATCAACAATAAACTTGTCCTCTGGTGAACGACCGGTATATTTTCCAGTTGTAACTACCAATGCACCTGTATTACTTAGTTTACCTTCTCCACGACGTAAAGCTGCTTCCACAATCTCTCCAGGGCACAAATTGCGATAAACCACTTTTGGATTAATAATTCCATTTTTCTCGATACCATATGTTTCCATGTAAAATTACCTCCTTGGCAAATATACCATATATTATTTTTATAACTTACTAGTTACATAAATATATTGCAAACCTTGGTTAACTGTATTTTACTAATCAGATCATAATGCTCGTTAATTGTCGTGAATTCTGGCAGGAATAGGTAAATGTAATAAATGTCTTAATACTTTCCTTATAAATGTAACTCCTAAAAAAATACCGAACGATTTTACTTATTTCATAATATCAAATCCCCCTTTAAATCCATCTTATGAAGTCTTATTATACCCCAATATTTTGCATTTTTCAATAAAGATCGGGGTTATTGTATATAAGTTGATACACAACTCCTATGAACCTCGTGACTTTAATATCAGGTTTATAATAAAATAAGGCATACGTGAATTAGTAAGAAGTTATGAAAACCCTCTGTTTATATGGTAAGCGTTAGGTCCCGATTATCTAAAAATCCATAACTCAATTAACAGAAAAGATGCAGAAACACTTCTTGACGTAAGACAGACAATGGCAGGGCGTGTTCTGAAAGAAATGGTTAATAAGGGACAACTTAGGGGGACAAGGGGACAGGTTCCATGTCCCAATTCTAGATGAAAATCCGTGGGTTTACAGGGCCACGCTTAACCTCCACCAGCCCTCAGTCTAACAGTAGCAAAACATCTAAAAACGCCTTTGCAGCGCGGAGTTGACATCAAATTAGATATATCTAATAAGAATAGTTTAATATTTTACTACATGAGGTATGAATTCTAAAATTAACTAACCGAAAGCACTCAAAACTACCCCAAAATCTCTTCGAGCTTGTGCAATTTGTGTCTTAAAAAAACATGCCCCCTCAAAGATAGTCCTTTTCGGTTCACAAGCCAAGGGAACAGCCACAAAAAAGAGTGATATAGATCTATGCATAATAATGGATACAGAGAATAAAAGAGATTTATTAACTGAAATGTACTTGAACATAGAGAGCAGTAAGCCTTTCGATTTACTATTGTATACTGAAGACGAGTGGAGTAAGTGTGTTAATGACTCTACAAGCTTTGCTTACCAAATTAGCCAGAAAGGAACTGTGTTATATGGTTGATAGCTTTAGATATAACGAATGGCTTGAAAAAGCCGAAAGAGATTTAAATCTGCTAAAGTACTCAAAGATAATGCCTGTGGAAATGATGTTGTTGCATTCCATAGTCAACAGGCAATTGAAAAGTCTCTAAAGGGCTTTTTACTTAAAACAACTGGGGATATGATAGAGGGCCACAGCCTTATATATCTTTGCAAACAAGCAGCAGATAATCCACTAGTGGTTGCCGATGAAGAAGCATATGAGTGCATTTCTATAGCAGAAGAAATATATGAGATGGTTATCAAAGGGTTGAAATAAAGCGGTTACCTGACATTTTCTACTACCCTTATTACTACCCTTAGCAGAGTGTAAAATGGTAAAATCGATAAGCCTTATTAAAAAGTGGGCATGCTAAAACGTAGTAAAATAAGGATTTAAACCATTTTCTATTTGTAACATTAAAATAGTAATATATAAAAAAGAAAAGAAAGTTGCTCAAAATGGACAATAGGTTATTAGGATAATCTTATTTTATTGAGGAGCAAGGTGTATATTAAACAAAAAGTAATAAAATGAGCTATATTAAAGGTCTCTATGATCTACTCTCCAGTTATAGGTAGTATAGCTTCCTTTGCTATTCCTTTTTTACAATCACTTTGGAATTTTAGATAGCGTTAGTTCAGTGTAATTTACTGAAGGGAAAAGAGGAATAGACTAATCATGGCTTTTTCTCAAAATTTCGAGTGCCATCATCACTGCGCCATAGGCTGCACTGTTTTTAGGCTGAACACAAGTTATTTCAGGATAGGCAATTTTTATTTTGCGTTCAAAACTGCTTCGGATTATTTCATTCTTTTCAAGAATACTGCCTGCCAGTGCGAGTTCTCCTCTTCCCAAGCCCAATTTCTCAGCCACCGGCGTCACAAGCTTCGTGAGCTCCGTACTGCATTTATCAGCGATGTTTAGCGCTGCCAAGTCCTGTTGGGCACAAGCCAACATAAGCTGCGGAGATATAGCAGCAATATCTCGCTTGTTCGTTTCCTTACTATATACAAATCCGATCACTTCCTGTATGGATGAAAGACTCAGTGAATGAAAAACCATTTCTGTCAGGACCGTTTCACCCATACGCCCATCATTAGCTCTGACAACAGCCGCCAAAATATCTCGTCCG